>JGI24702J35022_10000034_pt1 | contig 55908 bp, 61 predicted proteins | sample TergutTh196P4_FD_35022 | JGI IMG/M metagenome (IMG submission 35022) | reverse complement strand
GAGCCACCGAGCAAGTACTACAAAGATGGGTTCAACCTATACAAAAGGCTGCGCAAATACAGAGCCAACCACCTTTTATTCCTGCATGACTGGAGGGTACCATGGACTAATAATATGAGCGAGAGGGCTCTCCGCAAGTTCAAACGTAAACAAAAGCAGGTGATGGTGTTTAGGAGCTTTGAGAGCTTAGACTACCTATGCCAATGCATGGGGGTAATCGAAACGATGCGTATGCGGGACGAGAATCTATTTGAGGGAATAGCTGAAATATTTGACAGGCCACCTCCAAGCAAGGACACAGATGTTGCATAGATCAGCTCACCTACAATAATGTCCTCCATGAAACGTGCCGCAACCGCTGGCACGTTTTTTGCGGAATAAAGCGGGAGAACGGTTCTCAGTCTGTCTCGGCTTGCAGAAGAGTTGGCCAGGCGTGATTCCGCAAGGTGAATGTCTAGCCTGTTAACACAGACCGTGTGAAGTGTAACATTACGGTGGTGCTACTGTTCAGTGGGTATCTAAAAACTCGCAATGGTTACAGGCTCCGCACACAAGTTTTGGCTAATATTACAAGTTTTCACCGGGGTACTAGTGCGTTGCCTGTGTATCCTGTGTTTTTGGCTGCCCACTGAACAGCAACGACTCAACTATTGTCGTATTTTTATATTTGACAAAACTAGTGCGGATAGCTTATAATAGGGCTAAGTTTACATAATGCGATTCGAAATGATTGCGATTGTTTCGGTCACGTATTCCTATTATGACAAACAAAAGTGGGCGCCGCCCATGACCCGGTTTTTTCACGCGCAGCCACACGGCTTGCCGTAGCTGGTGGTTGGTTGACAAGGGAACATTATAACGGCACTTTTTTTATTTATGTTAACAATTTCTTAGTTACTGAAGAAAGGCAGGGTAAAAGGTAATAAGTCAAATACATGGGAAAAAAGAAAGTAGGAAGGGGGATGATATAGTTATATAAAACAACTAGACAGTAAGTGTAACACAATATTAGCTTTGACACAAAGGGAGTGTGGGATAGTGAACATTAAATTTAGCAAGAAATATACAGTATTGATAATAGTTCTCGCGGTTTTACTGGCATTGGCGTCTCCGCTACAGTCATTCGCCGACGATATCGAAAATACCGTGACATATAAGATCACCTACACCGGTAGCGCGCAAGTGGATCATGTGGCGGATGTCGAGATCGGTGAAATATACGCTTTGTTGCCGTCAATGTTTTCCGCGCCAGCGGGGTTGAGCTTTGCGGGATGGCAGATCAATGGGTCAGGCGTAATACACCAGCCAGGTTTCAAAATCCTGGTTGCCGGCGACGTCGTAATAACAGCCGCATGGTTACCCAGTATCTATACGCTGACATATAAGGCGAACGAAGGGGTAGGCGACGACATAGAGGTAACCAAAGAGTTCGAAGAGGTTTACCTCATCGAGGATAACACATTCAAGGCGCAGGAAGGGTACGAGTTTATCGGGTGGAACACGCAGGCTGATGGCTTGGGCGTGGCGTACGCGGTAGACGATATGATTATAATAGTCGGCGATATCGATCTGTACGCGCAATGGCAATTGAAAAAATATGAGGTTACGTTCTACGACTACGACGAAACGACAGTACTCAAGACAGAGACGGTTGTTCATGGCGCTTCGGCGACGGCGCCGGATGAGCCCGACAATTTGACGGGCTGGCATTTCGACCACTGGGAGCCGGAAGATTTTAGCGTAATCAAAGGTAATCTTGACGTGATTGCGAAGTACGAGAGAAATGTATATACCGTAACGTTCGTAGATTGGGATGACACGGTCCTTAAGGAAGAGGAGGTATTGTTCGGCGACGCGGCGACAGCGCCGATTCCGCCCGCAAGACCAGGGTATACATTTATAGGATGGGATGTGGCGTTTGATGATGTCACAAGCGATCTTACCGTGCAGGCGCAGTACAACAAAGTGCCCGATGAGCTTGTAGGCTTGAAAATAGGAGACGCGCAGGGTGTTCTAGCGCCGATCAATGTAGCGTTACAGCGAGGCAGCACAATGCAATTCACGGCTTTGCTGGATGGCGTTATAATTACCGACGACGTTGTGTGGCTAATTGCCAATTCACAGCTTGCCACTGTAACTTCAGATGGTCTCGTTATTGTCAATAAGCTATATACCGGGCAAGTGACCTTGATGCTTTTCAATACCAGTAATAATATGTCGGCCAGCATCACCATAAGAGTGATCTAGCGTGTAACTAAAATAAATAGCATGGCGGAGTCTGTTAGGGAAAACCCAGCGGACTCCGCGCGCTAAAATGGCGTTAAAATGGCATTGACAAACGTATTTCCTTTTGCTAGAATTGGTGAGGCAAAGTTGAGGATACCACCGGACGCAAATCGTTTTCTTATGCGTGGGCCTGTAGCTCAGCTGGGAGAGTATCTGACTGGCAGTCAGAGGGTCGTGGGTTCGAGCCCCATCAGGTCCACCAAAAGTTCCTTATTCAAACCATATCCCAAAAAATGTTGGATATGGTTTTGAATTTTTTGAACAAGAAATTCGTTCGTGAGGAGATATGTCTTGCAGAAATGGTTTTAGTCCTCTTACTATCACAGGTTATGAAAACAAATCGTACTTGTAAATCTCCCAGGTTCCTAAGCCTACTTGGCGTTGTACATTTGGCGCAGCGTTGTTTGCAATGTTTGGGAGAGGTTGATTCCCTGTGTACAAGCCCAGTCTTTTAGCCATGACGGAAGAGTAATATTTGTCTTTACGGCTTTGTTGTCAAGCTCATTGTTTACAATGTCTGGAAAAATTGTGATCGGCATAACAATCCCACCCTCCGGCATTACATCAAATGGCGGCGCTGTGACCGGGGGTAGCGTGTCACCGTCCCGTTCCATTTCATATACATGCAGACCCAACGCTTCTGTCGCCATGCGCTCCGCATGGGGCAGATTATCACCCATTGTAGCGCATCCCGGTAAATCAGGCCAGAAAACCCCATAATTGCCGTTGGTAGACGGCTCAAAAATCGCATAATATGTGAGCTTACGCATTGTAGTGACCTCTTTAAGGTTCAATATCCGCTTGTCCTCGTTGAACCGCACAGTGTTCACCTCTCATTAGTTGCAATTATACTCCTATATTATGCGTACGTCAAGCACACTCTTCTATTTACTCTTGTCCATGTATCTCAAATGTGATACAGTGACATAAACGATGAAGAGGTGTACTATAATAATGAACCATACCGGGAGTAATTGCTATGGAACATAGAAAAAAGACCCATATGATCAATGTCGGCAGTGTTAAAATCGGAGGCGGCGCCCCGATAAGCATACAATCAATGACCAACACAGATACACGGGACATAGAGTCAACGAGCGCCCAAATCCGGGCGTTGCAAGAAGCTGGGTGCGAGATCGTCAGGGTCGCGACGCCCGATATGGAGGCGGCGACGGCAATCAAGGAAATCAAAAAAAACGTCGCTTTACCACTCGTGGCGGACATACATTTTGATTACAGACTTGCCATTGAAGCTATCAAACATGGCGCCGATAAAATTAGGATTAATCCCGGGAATATTGGCGGTATTGATCGGATTAAAGCTGTCGTCTCGATGGCAAAACCACGCGGCATCCCTATTAGGATAGGTGTTAATTCAGGTTCACTCGAAGCTGATATTGTCAAGGCGCACGGAGGTATCACGGCTGAAGGCCTGGTGGAAAGCGCGCTACGCAATATAAGGCTCCTTGAAGGAATGGATTTTTCTGATATCTGCGTTTCAATAAAGTCGTCAAATATCCCCACAATGATTGACGCCTATGAGCTGCTGTCCCAACAAGTGGATTACCCTTTGCACGTAGGTTTGACTGAAGCCGGGACGCCCTGGCCCGGTTCGATCAAGTCGGCGGTTGGGATAGGCGCTGTCCTGTCTCGTGGGATCGGAGACACGATCCGAGTTTCCTTGACGGGCGATCCTACGCAAGAGGCGCGTTGCGCCAGGGAAATACTGAAAGGTTTACGATTGCGCGAATTTGGAATGGAATTCACTTCTTGCCCAACCTGTGGCAGAACGAAGATCGACCTAATATCTATTGCGGATGAGGTCGAAAAACGTTGCGCGGGCATAAACAAAAACATCCGCGTCGCCGTAATGGGCTGCGCTGTTAACGGCCCGGGCGAGGCGAAGGACGCGGATATCGGGATTGCCGGCGGCGATGGATACGGCGTTATTTTTAAAAAGGGCAAAGTTTTCAGAAAAGTCGAAGAATCGCGTATAATCAGTGTTTTGATGGAAGAAATTAGTCAATTAACAATTAACAATTAACAGTTAACAATTAGTAGATAACGACTAGCTATATTTGGAGGATTAGAGTGAAAGTTGGAATCGGTCAAGACAGCCACCGTTTTGATCCTAGCGGAACAAAAAAACTCGTCTTAGGAGGGGTGGCTGTCGATAGTGATTTGTTTATTAGCGCTAACAGTGACGGTGACGTCGTATTGCACGCTTTGACAAACGCGATATCCGGAGTTACGAGCGTTAACATTTTGGGGGAAATAGCCGACAAAATGTGTTTTGAAGATGGCATTACAGCAAGCGCCGAGTACGTAAAGGAAGCGCTGAAGCATTTAGCTGGAGGAAAAGTATCCAACGTTTCATTCTCCATTGAATGCGCGGTCCCTGAAATATCCCCTATCATACCTCAAATGCGCGAAAACATAGCAGAATTGCTGCAAATAGGGAAGGACAATGTCGGGATAACTGCGACATCCGGAGAAGGTCTGACCCCTTTTGGCAGAGGCGAAGGCGTGCAAGTGTTATGCTCCATTTTAGTAGACTAATCCGCAACTAGGCTGTTAATATCTATTATAAGACTGATCGAGCCGTCGCCTAGAACGGCGCAGCCGCCAATCCCATGCATGCCAACGTTGTGCTTTTGGATATAGTCTGGAAGCGGCTTTATAACCGCCTGCTGTTCGCCAATCAGTTCATCGACAAAGAGGCAAAACGTGGCTGTATCGGTTGAAATCATAATGAGGATGCCATCGTCGAGCGCGTTGAAATCAGGGCTTATGTCGAAAATCCTATATAGCCTCATTACAGGATAGCACTGCCCGCGTATCATGATCATTTCGCTGCCGTCCGGATCGAGGAAGACGTCGCCCTCATTGGGTTTAAACGACTCTTGTATCGAAAGCATCGGGACGATGAATATCAGGTTGCCGACACGCAACTTCATGCCATCGACGATCGCCAGGGTCAGCGGTATACGGATTTGCACCGTCATACCTTGGTCAGGGACACTTTCAAGCGAAATGTTGCCGCCGACTTTGTCGATGTTACGCCGGACCACGTCCATACCAACGCCGCGCCCCGAAAACTCTGTGACTTCCGCATTCGTTGAAAAACCGGGCATGAAAATCATCTGATAAGCTTCTTTATCGGAAATTTCGTGCTCAGGTTTTGCTGTGAGGCCTTTTTCGAAGGCTTTTTTAATAAGCGCGTTTCGATCAAGCCCCTGACCGTCGTCGGTGATGATAATCACTACGTCGCCACCCGCGTTGCGCGCTTCCAATGTGATTTTTCCAGCGGGGGATTTGCCCTTTTTGACGCGGGCGTCAGGCATCTCAATACCGTGGTCGACCGCGTTGCGGATAAGGTGCATGAGTGGGTCTGAGAGCGTATCTATAATATTCTTATCGACCTCGGTCTCCTCTCCAATAAGCACGAGTTCGACTTCCTTGCCGACTTTTTTGCTAACATCCCTGACAATGCGGTGCATTTTTTGGAAAGAATTAGACACAGGCAGCATACGGATAGACATGACGATGTCTTGAAGCTCGTTGATGAGCTTTCTGAGTTCCTGGCTGCTGCGCTCGAACGAGTCTATATGAAGGCTCGCGACCTCGGGATTTTTCGTGACCATTGATTCCGTTGTGACGATTTCGCCCATCAGGTTCATGAGTTTGTCAAGCTTATTGACGTTAACGCTGATGAAGTTTTGCTTCGCGCTGATCTCCGCCGTGGGTTTCTCGACCACGGCTTTTTCATCTTCGCGTGGTGGTGGCGGCGCGACTCGCATCGACGGAGGCAATTCCTCGCTGTCGGGGGCGAGAGGGATAAGCGACGAGCTTTGGAGGAACATAACTTCATCGATGATTTTATTAAGTACATCCGGGTTTTCACCTGATTGGATATACATAATTAGCCCGTTGTTTATGATTTCGTTACATGCTTCGCTATCATTCAAGTCGGGAGGAGTGTGGATAACTCTCTGACAATGTGGGGCGATCGTATTCACGGCGCCGAACGCGCGCATGTTTTCCATCTGACATCCAGGGTCGAAGTTTATCTTGATCTTGTAAAACGGCGTGCCATAATCGTTTAGGTCTGCGTCATCGGCTATTGGGTCGACGCTCGCGCCGTCCGCGCCAACTTGCGCGGGCCCCATAATTACTTCAAGATATTTGTGTATTTTGAGGATAAGGTTGCCGAAATCACCGTCTGAACGGGCACCGCCTAATAATTTATTGATCTCCGCTTTGAAATTGTCAGAAGCCGCAAGCACAAGTTCTGTGACGCCGTCGATCACATCGGCGCCTTTACGCGTTTTACCCGCACGGATCTTGTCAAACATGTCCTCCAGGGCGTGCGCTAGCTTGGCAAGGTTCTCGAACGTCATCATGGCGGCGGAGCCTTTTATTGTGTGCATTATGCGGAATATTTCGTTTATATGGTCGTCGGTCAAATCCTTATCCTTCTCGCTCTGCAGAAGGGTTTCCTCAAGTGTTTCCAAAAGCTGTTGGGTTTCAAAAATAAACACGTCAAGCATGGGGTCTAGTTCACGCATTGTTTTCACCTACCGTTAAATTGTTATGGGTCACAGTTATTATTGAAGTTGAGTATGCAGCTAACCAAGTTTCTTTATCGCGGCGATAATACCATCTTCTTTAAAGGGTTTGACAATAAACCCCTTCGCTCCTGACACGATGGCGTCGCGCACCATTGCCTCTTGACCCATTGCGGAAACCATTACGATCTTCGCCTGCGGGTCGAGCTTTGTGATTTCTTTGAGGGCGTCCAAACCGCTCATTTCCGGCATAGTTATATCCATTGTGACTATGTCGGGCTGAAGTTCCTTGTACATTTCCACGCCTATCGCGCCATTTTCAGCTTCGCCAACGACTTCGTAACCGTTTTTCGTTAACATGTTCTTAATTGAAATTCGCATAAACGCGGCGTCGTCGACGATTAAGACCTTTGCCATTAGTTTTCCTCCTATATATATAACAAAATTGGTAACTATATAAATTTTACGCCAAACCCGACGGTCTTTATCTTCAGCGCCCCGGTATCCATATACAACTCAATGGTGCGTCCATGCGTACCCCCAGTATCGTTGGCTTTTATCGGGATGCCGAGGTGTTTCAACGTCGTTATGCTCGCGGCGGCGTTACGTTCTCCTATTTTTAGTATATCGTTGTTTTGAGACATGCCAAACATATACGCGCCCCCCGCGATTTTTGCTACAAGCGAGACGCGGGACACGCCGAGATGGGCCAGTTGGTTGACTAGTTCTATTATCCCAGAGTCGGCGAATTTTGCGGTATTCTGCCCTTCGAATCCTTTATAAGTAGGCAGCATGACGTGAACAAGCCCGCCGATTTCTTTAGCCGCGTCGTAAAGAGTAATGCCTATACAAGAACCGAGGCCTAAAGTAGTCAGGATGTCGGGGTGCTTAGCGATCTTAAGATCCGCCATTCCAACAACAATTACACTCATATCATATCAGTTTTCCAATCTAAAATTCATATGAACGCAGGCCCTAATATAAAGTTTCGGCATTTTCTATCGATAAATTAAGTGGAAAATTAAACAATATTTCGCAACAGTTCAGAGGGTATCCAAAAAACTCGCAATGGTTACAGGCTCCGCGCACAAGTCTTGGCCAGTAGTACAAGTTTTCACCGCTGTACCAGCGCGTTGACTGTAACCAACCTGTGTTTTTGGATACCCTCTGAACAGTAAACAATATTTCCACCTATTCATTATCTTCTGGAATATGCATAGCGGGGGCGGGGAACAGTGAAGGTTGATAGGGCGCTGATTCATGAGCAAGGCGGATTGCGATCCGGCGCTAAAGCGGACGCGTTGTTTGTGGACTCGCTTGAAACCGGGGACAGGATCGAAGCGCTTGTTATGTCAGGAGACGGGAAAAGCCATATCGTGATGAAAACTGACAATGGGCAAATTGTCAGGGCAAGGCTAGGCGAGGGGTTAAACCTGTTGCCCGGAGTAAAGATACTGCTTGAGGTTTCTGGAAAAGAAGGCGAAGTTATCTCATTATCTATTATCGATAACGGCGAAATCCCGGGATATGTTCAGGACTACGTGGACGGGAAGTCTGGACAAGCAGGCACGTTTGCAGATGAAAACCTAGCGACATTGATAAGCAAACTTGAAGAACTAAATATACCCGTTAATGTGGAAACAGCGCACGCGATGCGGGAGCTGATAGAGAGATACCCTTCGATGACGCTGGACGAGGCGGCGTTCTTGGCTTCAAACGGACTTTCAGGCGATGAGGATCTGATTAGGTCAGCGTTGGCCTATTTGTCAGGCGGCGAAAAGATGGATGCCATCTTTGCGCGCCTCTTTAAGCTCATGGATCAACCGGGACAGACTAATTGGGGCAGCCTGTATGTTGATGATAACGATAAGCAACCGTTTCGCAAAATAGAAAATGCGGCTTCGCATTCTTTTATTGATATGGGATCTATAGACAGTTATTCGCCTATTGAGCCAACACATCAAGTCGGGATCGCGCGATTTCCCGAGGCGCCGCTGGCGGACTGGCTCGTGAGGGTTGACGGAAACACCGCGCATGTTGATTATGCTGTGGAAAGAGGCAATCAAAGGCATGAAGCGGATATTCAAAAGAAAAACGCGGGAAGCTTGGAAAATACACAAGGTTTAGATATAGAAGACGAGAGGAACACTGAGAAAAGTAACGTTGCGCCCGACAGTGGAGCAATTCGGCAATTTATTACGGAGGGACAGCGCGAACCGACATTGCCAGACGCACCCGCTTCGGCGCCGACAGGCAGGATGATCGTAGAGTTCCTGTCTGAGCTGCCCGAGTTTCGCGATACGCCCACGCCGATACTTAGAAGATTTTCAGAAATGCTGCTCAGAATATCCGAAGACAACGTAGAAACGTTAAGCGCGAATGACGGGAACCTCGCCGCGCTTTTAGACAAACTATTTATCAATATAAAAAGAGACGATAGAGACAGCGGGCGTCGGCTCAAAAACGCCAGAGAAGAATTATACGCGCGGTTGGCGCTCATCGAAGAAGAGATATCCCGCCGCGCCCCATTGCCAAAACAAGCAATGCTTGAGCAAACACGTCGCCTTCTGGATCGTGCGCGGCTCTTCAGCAACCTGGATCAGTTTGCTTACGCACAAATTCCTGTGATAATGGGGGAGATGCGAAAGACAGCTGAACTATATGTTTTTAAGAGAAAAGACGTAAAACGAGTCGATCCGGAAAACGTCAATGTATTGTTGGCGTTGGAACTGGAAAACATGGGCCACTGGGAAGCGCTGATAAACTTCAGGAACAGAGATGTTTCAATTCAAATGGATGTCCGCGCCAAGGAGGAGAAGGAGTATTTCAGCGAGAATTCCGTATTGTTGCACGAAATGCTCGCAGAAGCCGGGTTCAAGTTGGTCAATTTAGATATTAATCATAAAATGAAGGAAACGACGCCGCTGACGGCGCTGATATCGCTCAATAGATACTTGAGCGAACGAAAAGGGATGATAGACTTCGCTATATAGGGGCAACCCCCGCCGTCTGCGGACGGCACCTCCTTCGTGCGCGAAGGGGGCAAGGATAACCCACACTAATTGGCGATGACTCTAAGTTTTTGTATGTAAGCAATGTGATCAAGGAGCGCGTACCAATTTCCCCGTCCTAAGCCCCCTTCGCGCGCGAAGGGGGTCGGGGGGTTGTCCCATAAGGAAGAGAAGCTGCTATGGACGAAGATGGAAGCGATAAAATAATAACCCGGGCTGCCGCGATCAGTTACGACCCCGAAGAAGACAACGTGCCAATCCTATCAGCGTTCGGCGAGGGGTATCTGGCCAAGAAAATCGTAGAGGTCGCAAAGGGATCAGGCATACCTGTACTTGCTGACCCAAGCCTATCATCAGTGCTATCGAAGGTAAGCGTGGGCGACGAAATAGCGCCCGAACTATATGAAGCTGTCGCGAAAATTTTGGCGTATGTTGGCGAAATCAACCAAAAATATGGGGAGAAGATAAGGCTAAATGATAAACACTAATATAGCGACAGGGATCAACGTCGCCGGATATACTGATATCGCCAGGGAAGCAGCCGCTACAATGGAAGCGTCGCGACCCGGGACGGCTTTTCAGACGATACTGGACGGAGCGATGGGAAACCCGAAAAAAAACGCGGGTATCGCGGCGGGTGAAGGGATACCCGGGATGCTAGAGATACCTGGAATATCGGCGGGGTATCTTCCGATCCAAAACCAAGAAGTAGAACAAGCGATAATGGAAGCCGTCTCCTCGGGCCAGATAGACGACGCGCATTCGGCTATCTTGATGCTATGTATGATTATGCAGTCAAACCAGGACGGCGAGTTTGCTATGCTCATGCAGTTGATGGCTTCGATGCTGACGCAAATACAAGGCGACGCGGAGACTTTGCGAAACGATGTTATGTCTTCCGAATATGATCCATACGTTCTGGATACGATAGATAAAGGCGTATTCAACACAGGCGTTCAAAACTTATTGGGAACCGGAGGGGCCATAGTGCCTGTAGAACACTGGAAGCCCGCGATCCCGGTGGTTACAAGCGATTTGCAATCAAGAAGCCCTGAGCGCTACCGCGCGGTGATCGAACAATTCCACGTTGACTACGCGGAGCGTTACAAGCCGTTCCGCAATGGAAACACATATTGTAATATATTTGTCTCGGACGTAACAAGCGCTATGGGTGCGCAAATACCTCTCTATACAGATCCGCTGACGGGCCAGCCACGCGATTATCCCGATATCAAGGGCGCAAAATCAATGGGAGCGGTGGCCATGGATCAATGGTTAAACGAACATGGCGCAACTTACGGATGGCGGGAAGTTGATGCCGAAACGGCGCAAATGAGCGCAAATAGGGGAATACCTGCAGTCACAACTGCCGGGGGGATGGGGCACGTACAGATTGTTTGCCCGTCACGGAACGGTGAATATGACCCTGTTCGAGGCGTCACGGTCGCCCAAGCCGGCAGGATAGTTACAAACTATACCCATATCACCAGCATATACGGCGCAAATTCCCTAAATAACAGCGTTAAGTACTGGATCCATGACCCGCCTGTCGACCAAGGCTTATTGTTTGGCGCAAATGAGCAACCTTCTTGAATACTACAGGGTCCTTGGCCTCAGCATCGACGCGGGCATAGCCGACGTCACGTCGTCGTACAGAAGGCTGTGCCGTATACACCATCCCGACGTCAGCGACGATCCGGGATCCGAGGAATTTATGAAGCGCATAAACGTCGCTTACACAGTCCTGCGGGACAAGCTCAAACGTGAAGTGAAAATCCGAGAGCGCCAGTATAACGCGCGTCCAACGGGTAGCAACGTCAAACCAGACGCTCAGACTTGCACCGAGGATTCACACATAACGGGCAAGGAAGCTGAAGGGAAGGCTTTTTCCGTATTGCGTAGCTATTTCAAGGCGATATGCGCTTTTGATTATTCCGACGCATATGAGTACCTTAGCGCGTATGATCAAAAATCCAGCACTCTGGATAGCTTTGTAGAGTGGCGGGAATCGGTAGCACGGGTTTTTCCGATGCGGGGGTTTAGAATATTTGGCGGAATGCCGGTTTCAACTGTATGCTTCAATGACGGGAGAACAGTATGCGCGCGCAAATTCCGCGTGGTAGTCACGGAAGACGACCTAGAAAAAGGAGAAACGCGGTCGGACAGCGTTGAAAAAATCGTTATATACGAAACCGGGGGATGGAAAGTATTTCTAGGGTATAACAGCGTTGGCGAATTGACGCGCGCGTTTGATGAAAGATATGAAGTAAAACTGAAAAGCGACGCCGCAAAACGGTGGGAGGAGTATTATGCCGAATTATGCCCGGAATATAATATGCTCAGCTTGGTCGGAATGCGAAAGGCGGCGTCACGGGAATTGTACAGGCAGCAAAGACTGGGCGGCACATTGGCTTTCATAGCCATTTCAGTGCAATCCGACGGCGCGCGAAGGGCGGGGCAGGAGGAACTGTTGCGCTCAGCCTCGAAAACCATAACCGCGACTTTGCGTGAAACAGATATACCGTCATATGCGGGGGACGGAGTGTTCGCTATATTGCTGGTGGGACTCCGTAAGAAAAACACGCAAGGGATAGTCAACCGCCTTATCGAAAGGATCCGCCGGAACGCTGGGACTACGCTCGGCGCGCGGGCTATAATTGAGTTCGCGTTTGGAGTGTGGTCCGGCAAAAACACGGCGGATATTGACGCGCTCAACAGAATATTAAAAAGATATCACAAAAAGTTGTAAACAAAGATGTAAAGATAGTAAAAGAAAATTCCGAAAATACTTACAGAGTGTCACTATCGCCTATACGCGAATAATGGAAATACATGTTAAGGAGTGATCGTTGTGGCAATAAACCCATTATACAGATCATCACCGACAAGGATGATGGGATTGTCTTCCGGTTTGGATACCGAAAGTATAATCAAGCAAACAATGAAGATTCACCAATTAAGGATCGACGCGCAATTGCGCAAAAGAACTATTTTGCAATGGAGACAGGAAACACTAAATAGTGTCAAGGAACAAATTACCGGTATCAGAAATACTTTTTTAAGTACACTGGGTAGTTCATCAATGATGAACAAAAGTATCTATAACTCGACCGTCGCAAGCCTCACAGGCAAAAACGCCGACGCTGTTACGATATCATCGACGACGGACTCTGTTACCGGGACGTTGACTATAGGAAAAATAGAGAGTCTTGCCAAAGGCGCGAACGTATCTTCGGCAGGGAGCGTTTCTGCGTCGGGGAGCGGGTTCCAATTATCGGATAAGCTGGGAGATATCACATTTAGCGGCGGCGGGAAGATTGATTTTGATGAAAATGGATACGCGACGATCAAAATAAACGGCGCTTCGATCGAACTGAGCGAAAACGATACGATATCGAGTATGATGGGCAAGATAAACAACAGCGGCGCAAACGTGACAATGAGTTACGACCGTCTTTCCGATAAGTTCACGCTTGAATCCAAAAACATTGGAGGTTCACTGGCAAGCGACCTTCAGCGCGAGGAGGACGGAAACTTTTTCAGCGTGTTCGGGCTTGACGGGCTGGCGGGATCGGTGGAATCTGAAGGAACAAAAGCCAGGGTGCAGATTAACGGCGAATGGGTCGAAAGCGATACGAACACGTTTAATTTCAGAGGTATCAAAATTACCTTGAACAAAACGACCAACGGAACCGTCAACAACGTGGGAGATGCGAGCGAGGATATCCAAGTTACGCTTAAGCGCGACACGACCGAGGCGCTAAGCAAGATAAAAAACTTCATTGAAGCATATAATTCCCTTATAAAGAGGATAGAAGGGCTGGTCAAAGAGCGTAAAACCAGCGCGGAATCCTTATACGAACCTCTAACGGACGAAGAAAAATCGGTTATGTCGGATAAACAAATCGCCGAATGGGAAGCAATCGCGAAAAAAGGTATATTGAAAAACGACACAGGATTGCAGACTTTAGCATCGTCGTTACGCAACGCGCTGTTTGAGAGCGTGAAAAGCGCGGGACTGTCGCCAAGTGAAATAGGGCTGACGACAGGAAACTTTTTCAACGATACTGGCGGTCAAATAATCCTTGACGAAAAAAAGCTTATTGCCGCGCTTGAAGACAATCCGGACAGGGTCGCCGAAGTTTTTGCTGGCACGGATGAAAACACGGGGCTACTTTGGCGCGTGAATAGCATTATGGGCGATTACTTAACAAAGAGCCAACCATACACACTGAAAAGTTTGGAAGACTCCATAAGACGCACCAATGACCAGATGACAAAGATGCAAGAGAAGATGTACGCAGAGGAAGATAGACTCTACAAACAATTTGCGGCGATGGAAACTGCGCTCTCGAAACTCCAATCACAGGGCGAGTGGATGAACTCAATGCTAGGTGTCAACAAATAGGACATTTTCACTTAAGAGGACAGTATTATATGCAGCAAATGGTTATTACTTCGAGTCCGCAGGAGGCGTACCGCCGCCAGGATGTATTGACTGCCAGCTCCGGGGACTTGATCATGATGCTATACGACGCGTTGAAAAAGAATATAATCTTAGGCCGTAGGGACATTGAGAAGAAAAATATCGCTAGAGCGCATAATCATCTTATGAAAGCGCAGGATATAGTGTCGGAACTTATAAATAGCTTGGATATGAACTACGGTATATCGGAAGAGCTACTAAAAATGTATGAGTTTATGCTAAGAAAACTCCAGGAAGCGAATATAAATAAAGACGTAGAGCCACTGGTTCTAATTATTGAAATGGTTGACAATATCAGGGAAGTATGGAAAGAGATATGTTCGACAAACAAGGGAAGCGTGAATTTGAGCGAGAATCAGGCATGAACGGTTTTTCACAGGATCAGGAAACACGGCTGTTGGAGTTGCTCGGGCAAGAAATTGAATTATTTGTCGAGATGTACGAGTTGACTGGGAAACAGTCTGAAATGATCGCTCAGGATGACGTAGATACGTTTGGCGGTTCGCTTGACAGAAGACTGGAACTCATAGATAGAATAAACGGATTGCATCAGGAATCAGATATCCTGATGCAATCTTACGCGTTGTTGGCGGATATCGAGGGCAAGGGAAAGATCGATGCGATCGAGGAAGCGGCGGCGCGTAGGCAGGATTTGATAACTGGGTGTACTGAGCAAAACGCGCAAAACGGGGAAGCGGCAAAAGAGAAGGCAGGGAACTATGCCAAGCGGGCAGGGCGGCTTAATCTGATCCGAAAAAGTCTGGAACTGTACACCCTGGATATGCCGAACGATCCGGAGTTGTTCGATAGAAGTTTGTGAGGACGACATGAGCGTGAAAGTATCTTCCAATGTTAAAAGGGCGGAATCAAGCTGGTTCTCTGGAAGAGGGACAAATGAACAAGGGATAAAGGCGGTTGAACCGACGACTTTTCGCAGGGCTTTGACTGATTTGTCGAAGGAAATGTACGCAGCCCGCATACAAGAGATGAAAAAAGCCATCGATGAGCAAGGCGAGCGGCTTACTGATAGGGTAGACGTCAAAGAATATCAAAAATATCGGCGCTTAATACAGGAATTCATCGGGGAAATAGTCAGCAATGGTTATTCGTTTCGCAGAGAGGACGCATACGCGTCGCGAGGTAGGCACCGCTATATAGCTACAGTGCGCGTTATTGATGATAAGCTTCACAAACTCGGAAGGGAAGTAATGAAGGATCATGCGGATAGAATTGAAATACTAAATAGGGTCGACGACATCAGAGGGCTTTTGATGGATTTGATGATGTGATGTAATGACACTGTTCAGTTGGCATCCAAAACCACAGGTTGGTTACAGTCAACGCACTGGTACAGCGGTGAAAACCTGTACTACTCACCAAAACTTGTGTGCGGAGCCTGTAACCATTGCGAGATTTTGGATACCCTCTGAACAGTTGTGATGTAATTATGAAAAATTGATAGGATGGTGAATAATATGCAAAGCGTAATGAACAGGACACAGGATATAACGGATATCGATTTAGCGCCGGAAGATGTAATGCAAGGGAAGTATCTGACTTTTCTTGTTGGCGACGTAGGATATGGCATTGAAATCAGTTATGTGGTGGAAATAATTAGCGTCCAGGAGATAACGCTGGTTCCCCATACCCATACATACGTAAAGGGAATTATCAATCTGCGCGGTACGGTAGTGCCGGTGATCGATATGGGGATGCGTTTTGGCCATGGCGAGATCGTGTATACCGATAAGACCTGTATTATCGTACTTAGTATGGATGATATGAGCGTTGGTATACTTGTAGACGGAGTGCAGGACGTCTCAAACATTGGTGACGAAAATTTGCAGGATCCCCCAAAGACGACTGGCAACCCCATGAAGAACCACTTTATTAAGGCTGTTGGTATAACTGATCAAGAAGTCAAACAACTGATCGACGTGTATAAAGTTTTTGAAGTGTATGTGGATAGTTCGAAGTAAGGCGCTGATTGGAGAGCAAACTATGCATATTGAAGACCAGGATTTTTTCAGGCTCCGCGACTATGTAAAAACAAATTTTGGCGTTAATCTCGAAAAAAAGAAGGCATTAATAGAAGGACGCCTGTCAAGCTTGATTAACCAGCAAGGGTATCAAAACTTCCACGAGTATATAAATGATGCCCTAAGCGATAAAAGCGGCGCGAAAATCAATACGCTGATGACAAAACTGACCACAAACTACACCTACTTCATGCGCGAAGAAGCGCATTATAAGTTCATGCAGGAAGTTGCGCTGCCCCAGTGGACGTCAAAAATCAACGACCGCGACCTGAGAATTTGGAGCGCAGGTTGTGCCTCCGGTGAGGAGGCGTACACAACTGTGATGGTTCTCAACGAATGGTTTGGGTTAAAGAAAGCGGAGTGGGACACTACTGTGCTGGCTACGGATATCTCCATAAAAGTTCTTGAGATAGCAAGGAACGGCATCTATCCGGAAGAACACTTCGATAACCTGTCCAAATCATGGAAAGACAAATACTTCACTAAGATCGGCCCGGCTGAGTATAGGGTCAAAGATATAATGGCTAAGGAAGTAGTGTTCAGCCAATTTAACTTAATGGGAGAATTCACCAGGTTTCGGAAAAAGTTCCATATTATTTTTTGTCGAAATGTAATGATTTATTTTGATACCCCAACGAAAGCCGCCCTTGCCAAGAGGTTTCATGACGCTTTGGAGATAGGGGGATACTTATTTATTGGGCTGAGCGAAACGCTTGGTGGAATCAGTGGGAACTTCAAACAAATCGCCCCGGCAATATACCAAAGAGTTGTATGAATTGATAATAATGTAAAAAAAATCATCAAAATAATAGACATATTACGCTGGCCGTGATATACTTTCTGGAGAAATGGGATTGACTGGAGACTATACACAGCTAGCTTTGATCACTAAAGAAGGGGTTTGCTATGTGGGATAAAATGTTTATGCCGCTCGACGTCATTCAAAATGGATTGTCAGCGGCGTGGGTAAGAAACACGGTGATACGAAACAATATAGCGAACGTAGAAACGCCAGGTTTCAAAGCGTCTGACGTGGAGTTTAGCGCGCATTTGGAACGCTCGAAGCAAAACAACGGATTTAAGGGAGTGAAGACGCATCCGAAGCACATAGATATTGGCGTAGGCGAAACGCCGACTTTTGAAACCCGGATAACCAAACGCGAAGATCTGTCTATGAGAATGGACGGGAACAATGTGGATATTGAATCTGAAAATATTAAGATGGCTCAAAACAGCCTGTATTATAACACATTGATGGAAAAACTAAACAGCGAGATCAGAAGGCTGAGCGCCGCTATATCTGAAGGAAGGTGATCGATAACATGTCATTTCTCGATTCTATGAGCATCAGTGGGTCCGCGCTGACGGCGACAAGATTACGCATGGAAGTCATAACTGAAAACATAGCCAACAGCAATACGACACGGACTTCCAGCGGTGAGCCATACCGTAGAAAGTACGTGGTGTTCCAGGAAAAAACAAATGATACGGCATTCGCGGAATTCTTCAACAAGCCAAAAATGACGTCCGGCGGCGTGCGGGTGTTGGAGATAGGAACGGATATGTCGGAATTTAAGTACGACTATAATCCCTCCCACCCTGATGCGGACGAAAACGGATATGTACGGATGCCAAACGTAGAGGTTGTCCAGGAAATGGTGGATATGATGTCCGCTTACCGGGCATACGAGGCGAACATCACAGCGCTCAACGCGTTTAAAGATATGGCGTTAAAGACGTTTGAACTCGGGAAATAGTATCTTAAGGAGATTTATATGAACTTAACCCCACTTTCATCAGATTTGGTAAATATACTTTCGCCAACTGAGGCGACACCATTAAGTTCAAAGTACATCTTGGATACGGATGGGTCGCCGGACAGTTTCGCTAACATACTTAGCGAAGCCTTCACAACGGCGGGGCTAGCCGATAAAGCCGACAAAGCGTCGGCGCTTGAGCTGCTCGTCGGAAACAGCGATGATCTGTCAGGTTTGCTACTGGACGCTCAAAAAGCGGAACTCTCGCTGAATCTGGCGCTGCAGTTAAGAAACAAAGTGATCGACGCGTATAATGAGATAATGCGGATGCAAGTGTAAACAAGGAGTAGCGGATGGATCCTTTACAAGTAACTCTTAGTTTAGGCGGAATTGTCTTAATAATCGTAGCCGCTTATTACGCGACGTGGTTTATCAGTGTAAAAGCGTCGGGGCGAGGTCGCGGCAAGCTGAGAAATAAGAACATCAACCTTATAGACCGTTTCGCTATCTCGAAGGACAAGAGCTTCTGCATTGTCGAGATAGCCGGAAAGGTCTATGTCGTAGGTGTGACGAATCAATCAATGACGCTCATCGATACGCTTAACGCGTTGGAATTTGCTGAAAACCAGGAGGAAAACCGCGAAACTTTGGCATTTCGCATGACGCCCGGAGTTAGGATTGCCGACCAAATTGTAAAAAAGCTCGCCTCATTTCTGAGAAACTCGACGCGGCGGCGTGGAAACAGCGAACGCGAGCGCGAGGGCGGGGAGGGATTTGCGGATAGCATGAGAAAAGCCGCCGAAACAGACGGGGCCGGGCAACCTGACCGAGTTCAAGCTGACGGGAGGATGGGGGGCATCGCCGGCGATCCGGCGTATGTCAGCCCGGAGGGAAAAGAATGACAGGAACGCTTGGAGACATCGTATCAACGCTCTTCGGAGAAAACACCCAGACGGTAGATATAATAGTATTACTCACTGTCCTTACGCTCTTGCCGTCAATAATCCTCATGCTGACGGGTTTTACCCGGATATTGATCGTTTTGTCATTTACCCGCAACGCGCTGGGTATGCAGCAGACGCCACCGAACCAGGTTCTCATCGGGCTTGCGCTATTTCTGACTTTTTTCGTGATGCATCCCGTATTTACCAGAGTTTATGACGACGCCTACACTCCGTTTACGCAGGGGGAAATCAGCCAGGACGAGTTTATCGAAAAAGCGATGGAACCGACACGAGACTTTATGTTTGACCAAGTTTTTGACAGCGATTTGAATTTCTTTACAGATTTAACTGATACGGAATATCAGGACGAAGCGTCGATACCGAACAGCGTGCTGATCCCCGCGTTTCTGACAAGCGAGATCAAACACGCCTTCTGGATAGGATTTATTATATACATTCCTTTTATTGTAATAGATATGATTGTCGCTAGTACCTTGATGGCAATGGGTATGATGATGCTCCCGCCGGCTATGATTTCTCTTCCGTTTAAGGTCCTTATGTTTGTGATGGTGGATGGATGGCAGCTCATAATCGGTTCACTGGTCAAGACGTTTTATTAGGAGGAGACTGCATGATCTCTCAGGGCGTCGTAATAGATATACTCACGCAGGCGGTCACCACAGTGGTGATTTGCGCGGCGCCAGTGCTAATCGTCGCAATGGCCGTCGGGCTGATTATCTCGATATTCCAAGCTACTACGCAAATTAACGAGCAAACGCTTGCTTTTGTGCCGAAGATTGTTGCCGTGATGCTCTCGCTACTGGTGTTTGGCGGGTTTATATTCAGCACGATCAATAGCTTTGTGACAAGGTTATTTGAATCGATAAACAACATGATTGCGTCATAAAGCGTTAAAGGGGCGAGTAGATGGGTACGATGATAAACGCAATTCTAGGAAGCGCGGACTATTTCGTCCTACTTTTGTTCAGAGTCGGCGGGCTTATAACTGCGTCCCCGATTTTTGGCCGGCTCAATATACCGGCTCTTGCGAAAATCGGATTTGTCGCAGCCGTGACTTATTTATTTTTTATCATATTCCCACAAACAGCCGAATTGGGATATACGACTTTGGTAGGATTTGCTCTGGTGTGCGCAAGCGAATTGCTTCTGGGGATAGCGCTTGCGTTTGTAACAAATTTATTTTTTTCGATAACTTCCTTTACTGCCGGACAACTTATAGACATGCAAATCGGATTCGGTATTGTAAACGTCTACGATATGCAAAACAACACTCAAATACCAATGATGGGGAACATCCTAAACATCATGTTGCTTATTATATTTTTTACAGTAAACGGGCATTTGAGGCTTATCGACATGGTTAGCCTTACCATCGAGAGCATTCCAATTGGGACGCTGGCTATATCGCCGAATATGGGAATTGTGGCGCTTGAGATATTTACGCGGGCATTTCTGCTTGGCGTTATGATGGCTCTTCCAATCCTGGCGTCGGGACTGACGCTTGAGATAGCCTTTGGCGTCATGATGCGGGCAGTCCCTCAGATACATATGTTTGTAGTCGGTATACCGCTTAAAATGCTTGCGGGGCTAGCTGTTTTTTCCTTTACGGTACCCGTATTTGCGCGATTTAGCAGCAGGATATTTACTGAAATGTTCAATAGCATCGGGAATATGTTTGCAACGTTTAACGGGGCGTAAGAAGCGATGAGCGGAGAAAAGACTGAGAAAGCGACGCCTAAAAAGCGCAAAGACGCGAGAGAAAAGGGCCAGGTGAGGCAAAGCGCCGAGGTCAACGCCACATTTTGTTGTCTTGTTATGTTTGGGTTGCTCCTGATAATCTGGCCTTCGTATACTGAGAAGCTAATGGCGGTTTACCGGGAACATCTGGGCGCACATTCGTTAGTACCCGCAAGCAGTGGCTTGAATATTAATGAACTCAAAGGCATACTTTCGCGAGCGTTGATGAATATGCTTGTAACGTTACTGCCGGTGCTAGGCGCTTCAATGCTGGCAGGCATCGCGATAAATCTGGTTCAGGTTGGGTTTCTGTTCACGACGAAAACACTTGGGATGAAACTTAACCGGATAAGCCCAATCAGCGGGTTTCGACGGATGTTTTCGGCGAAAACGATCATAACCCTTCTGAAATCATTGATGAAAATCGGGCTTGTCGGTTACGTGGCTTATTCGGAGTACGGAAAACTGGTCGAAGAATTCCCCGGATACATCGGACGGAACGTATACGGGACGTTTCTGCTGATCATGGAAAAAGCGTTTATAATGGCTTTAAAAATGTGTCTCGTCATGGTGTTCGTCGCTTCCGCTGATTTTCTTTATCAGTGGTGGAAGTACGAAAAAGACCTCCGAATGACAAAACAGGAGGTTCGAGATGAATACAAAATGACTGAGGGGGATCCGGCGATAAAGGGAAAGATAAGGGCAAAGCAGCGCCAGATGAGCGTTATGCGCATGATGACAAGGGTACCGGAAGCCGATGTAGTAATCACCAACCCGACGCACTACGCCGTCGCGCTCAAGTATGATGAGCGTACGGACGAAGCGCCTGTAGTTATCGCAAAAGGGCAGGACTACGTCGCTAAAAAAATCAAAGAAACCGCCATTGAGCATAATGTGGAGATAGTAGAAAACCCGCCCCTGGCGCAGTCGCTTTACGCGCTTTCCGAAGTCGGAGAAGAGATTCCAACGGATCTGTACCAGGCGGTAGCCGATATCCTTGTATTCGTATACAGGCAAAAAGGGAAGGTACGGCAATGAAAAAAGCTGATATAACGATCGCTCTTGTGATTTTGACGGTCCTGTTTATAATGATATTCCCGCCGTCCACGCTCATGATGGACTTTATCCTCATCGTAAATGTCGCGATTTGCATAATAATACTGTTATTCTCCCTCTACGTCAAAGACCCGGTAGATTTTTCGGTATTTCCGACTATCCTGTTGTTTATAACTTTGTTCCGACTGGCGCTCAACCTGTCGACGACAAGGCTCATCCTTGGAAATCAAGGGGACGCGGGCAGAGTTATCAGGACATTTGGAGAAGTTGTCGTTGGAGGCAATATCGCTGTTGGCGTCATAGCATTTTTGATAATCCTAATCGTACAGTTCATGGTCATTACAAAAGGCGCTGAACGCGTCGCGGAGGTCTGCGCGAGGTTCACGCTCGACGCAATGCCGGGAAAGCAGATGGCTATCGATGCGGATCTGAACGGCGGACTCATCGACGAGGATACGGCGCGTCAACGCCGTGAGAAAATCCAACACGAAGCCGATTTCCATGGAGCGATGGACGGCGCCAGCAAATTTATCAAAGGCGACGCTATTGCGGGGTTATTGATTACGTTTGTAAACATAATTGGCGGGATAATCATCGGTATGTTAACTATGGACCAGGATATAGGAACGATACTGAAAACATTTACTTTGGCGACGATAGGAGACGGGCTTATCACGCAGATCCCGGCTTTGCTTGTCTCAACGGCATCAGGCATAATAATCACCCGTTCCGGCAGGGATACCACGTTTGGCAGCGAGATGGCTTCGCAGATCCTCGCGCAACCCCATGCTCTTATCATGGGAGGGGTGCTGATAATAATTATCAGCCTTGTACCGGGATTGCCCGCGATCCCAATGTGGATTGTGGCGGCAGCTTTGATAATTGCCGGATATGCCGTCCACAGCAGACAGCAAAAAGCGGCGGTCGTAGAAGAGCAGGAAGTCGAAGAGGTCACAGCGGAAGAAAAGCGCAAACCTGAAAGCGTTACGGCGCTGCTGCAAGTCGACCCGATCGAACTCGAATTCGGTTATGGCATCGTCCCTATGGCTGACGTCTCGCAAGGGGGCGACCTTCTTGACCGCGTTGTAATGATAAGAAGGCAGTGCGCCCTCGACATGGGTATAATCGTCCCCGCGATAAGGCTTCGCGATAATATCCAACTGGCTGCCAACGCTTATTCCATTAAGATTAAAGGGGTTGAAATAGCTAAAGGCGAGGTTATGGCGGATCATCTGCTCGCGCTAAGCTCCGGCGATGTAGAGGAAGAGATATATGGAATACAGACAATAGAACCTACATTCGGCTTGCCCGCGTTATGGATACCCAAGGGGGACCGCGAGGAAGCGGAATTGCTTGGGTATTCGACGGTAGACCCGCCATCCGTCATCGCAACGCATTTGACTGAGATAATAAAACGGTATGGTCATGAATTGCTCAACCGCCAGCAAGTGCAAACGCTCACCGATAACCTGAAAAAAACACAGCCTGCGCTTGTCGACGAGGTCGTGCCAAAGCTCTTTTCGCTTGGTGAGATACAAAAAGTCCTGTCAAACCTTCTATCGGAAAATGTACCAATACGCGATATGGCGACGATAATAGAGACTCTAGGCGACTACGGAAGCGCGACACGGGATACTGATCTGCTCACAGAATACGTCAGGCAGGCGCTTCGGCGTTCTATATCGAAGCGATTCATACCGGAAGACGTGGCTTATGCAATTACCCTAGACCCTTCGCTCGAACAACTGATTATTGACAGCACAAAGCAATCTGAGCACGGGGCGTATCTGGCAATCGAACCTGTGCAGGTACATTCGATATTTGACAAGCTTCGCGCGATAATTGGAAATATGAAAAACCGAGGCAAAACGCCTGTTATACTTACCTCGCCGCTAGTGAGAAGGCAATTTCGCAAGATTGCGGAACAAGTATCCCCTGAACTTGCAGTTTTGTCGTACAATGAGATAGAAAACAGCGTGGAAGTGTATTCGGAAGGGATCATTAAAATATGAAAACTGTTCAGAGCGCATCCAAAAATACAGGTTGGTTACAGGCAACGCACTAGTACATTGATAGAAACCAGTAATATTAGCCAAAACTTGTGTGCGGAGCCTGTAACCATTGCGAGTTTTTGGATACCCTCTAAACAATTAAATGATTTAACCTATCTGGGGGAATAATGATAAATGCTTGTTAAGAGATACCACGCAAGAGATATGCAGCAAGCCATGGATACCGTTATAAAGGAGCTTGGATCTGACGCCGTGATACTCAGCAGCCGGAAGGTCCGGAAAAAAGGCCTTAAGAACCTGCTCCGCAAGCCGGTCCTGGAAGTGATGGTAGCGTACGACCCGGCCGAAGCGCCTGCCGCGAAGAAACTAAACGAAGCAAACAATGCCGGCGGAGCTGATAGGGGGAAAAAAGCCAAACCTAACGGAGTCGGCAGCGAACAACTGGAGAAGCTCGATAATCGAATCGACGCCATTGATACCATGCTCAGCGGTTTCATAGAAAAGTTCGCTTTCGTCAAGCGAGAGATTACATACGACTATCCGGAGGAAGTCCAGAACCTGTTGCTGAAAATGATAAATAACCAGGTCAGGGAAGAATTGGCTCACTCGCTGGCGAAGCAAACGGAAGAAATATTGCGCAAACAGACGGATACAAGCGCGGCGGAGATAATGGAGCATTTAATCACTGAGCAGCTTGGAAGGCCGGAACCCATAGTGCTAAAAAGATTTGCGCAAAAAACCATTTTGATGCTCGGGCCGACCGGCGTCGGGAAAACAACGACGATTGTGAAGCTTGCCGCTGATTTTTCCGTAAAGCAAAAGAAAAAAGTCGGCATAATCAATACGGACACATACCGTATTGGGGCGCGGGAACAGCTTCAGACTTACGCTGATATAATCGATGTCCCACTTCGGGTGGTTTATTCAGCCGATGAACTCCAAGCCGCCCGCGAGGGCATGTCGGACAGAGATGTCATTTTCATCGACACTGCCGGCAACCGTCCAGACGATGGGCAGCATAAGGATGAAATAATGAAAGTAACGCAATTGCTAAAACCTGAGGATATTATCTTGTGCCTATCCGCTTCGACCGGGTTCGCATCGATAAAAGAAATGGCTGATACATATAATTTCATTGACAATTATAAGCTATTGATAACGAAACTCGACGAAACGAAATTCCGAGGGCAGCTTTTGAATGTGAGCTGGTATACAAAACGGCCTCTGGCATATGTAACGACAGGAACGAGCGTTCCAGAGGATATCGAAGTCGTCGATGTCGAATCGATCGCAAAGCAAATTATTGGAAGCTTAACCAATTAACAATTAAAAATTAACAATTAATAATGTTTTACTTGGAGGGTTGAGGATATATGCGTCAGGAAAATATGCTGTTTGTGGGGGACAAAATCGACCTGTTAGGGGACAGAGGGCGAGTCTACAAAGCGACTGTCGAGGAAATAATCGACAATATACTTTACCTTGTCGGCGTGCCAAAATATGCGGGGGTACCGATGCCGCTCCAAGTCAATGACGAGGTAGCGCTGATTTTCTACCGAGATTCAGGCAGATACCTCACACGTATGAGGGTAGCCGGCTTCGAGAAAAAAAACGAGATCCGCTATGCCCTGCTCTTTATGCTGACAAAACCGGAGCAGGATCAAAGGCGGGGGGCTTTCCGTCTGCTGACGAACCTGGATGTGCAGATTTGCGATTATAAAGAGAACATTGAGAAAAAACTGACTGGATATGGAGACGTCCGTGAGATGTCCGTGCTTGAGAACACGAAAAGCAGGGACATAAGCGTCACAGGGATAGGTTTGCAGACAAAGCAGGAATACGAGCTGGGAGAAAAACGTCTACTTAAGATATTCTTTAGCAAACAAAAGGCAAAGACGCTGCCGTTTCTCATCTGTGGCAAAGCAACGCGATTTATCCCGTGGGGCGGGAACGAAATGAATAGCGTCGGCTTCCAATTCTTTGGGCAGACAAAAAACATGAACGAGTATATATCAAAATATGTGATGGCAGAGCAACAAAAGCTTATAAAGGGAAAACTACTGACAAGCTCTTTGCAATAATTATAGAAGGGGACTGAAAGACCGGCGCAAACCGGGCAGGGTTTGTTCCATAATTTCCGGGATGGTGAAAACGGTGGCTGACATAGGCGACGCGAAACACAAGCTATCCCCCGAAGATCTTAGCCGCTTGTGGAGCGACTTTAAGAACGGGGGAGATATGGAGGCGAAAGATAAGATACTATTAAATTATGGATATCTAGTGAAATGGATCGTAAGGCGCATGATGCCAAAATACAACAATTACAACGAATATGACGATCTGGTGAGTTGCGGGATGCTGGGGCTCATCGACGCCGTTGACAAATTCGAACTCAAGCACAAAGTGAAGTTTGAGACATACGCCGTATCTCGCATACGCGGCGAAATCCTAGACTATATGCGGTCGCAAGACTGGGCGTCCCCCAGCCTCAGAAAGAAGATAAGCGCGATAACAAACGCGTATGAGATATATGAAGGCCAAAACCTGGGCAGACCAGTCGACAAAGATGTTGCGGACTCGCTGGGCATGAATGTCAACCAGGTGCGCAAAATACAAAATCAGACCCATATGTTCAACCTTGTCAATTTCGAAGACGCCCTCGGAGGCGGGACCAACCTGGAAGCGGAAATGGGCAACTTTGAGGAAAATACGCCTGAGAACGAGTTGCTCGATAAGGAAGAGAAGAAGCTCCTGGCGGAAATAATTGACGAACTCCCGGAAAAGGAGAGACTGCTCATCACACTGTATTACTATGAGGGGCTGCTTCTCAAGGAAATCGCCGAGATACTGCGGGTGACCGAGTCGAGAGTGTCGCAAATCCACTCGAAAGTCCTCGCGAAAATGCGGGCAAAATTGGAAAAGGTTATTTAGTAAGACATGTGGGGGCGGTAGCGTATGTCGATTAAAGGCGTGGACGTTCAGATAATGGTATCCCGCCTGACTGACAATGTCAGGGAAACCAGCGCTATGAGCAAAAGGGCGGAGATGGTGCAGGACCTTCTGGCGGCTAAGGATAAGGTGACAGTCGCGGAGGCGCGGTCCAAGGTCGCGAAAATGTCGGAATCAGACATGGACAGGATCCGTTCGGATGTTTACGAAGGCGGGGGCGGGGGCGGCGGAGACGGGGAGCCGGGCAAGCGCCGCGAAGATGGTAAGGATGTCGATCCTGAATCGGATTTGGCTGTCCCGCCTGAAAACCACCTAATAGACATCATGATATAAATGGGGGAAGTACCGGATGGGTATTGAATATTACGCGTTCGCGCTGTTTCTGACGGGGCTGATATGCTTTATTGCCATAATATGTAAACTGCTTTTTTCCAACGCGAAAAAGCAGCGCGCCTTACTTGACGAAAAAGAGGCAAAACTTTTGCAGCTATATGGGACAGTCAATGGCGCTATGGAGGATTTCAACGATCAGCTATGTGCCGCGACAGATGAAATCAGGGAATACATGGACAATGTGTCTTTGCTTGCCGCCTTGTCGGTTACTCCGCCGCCGAAACAAAAAGAGGAGGAGCTGCCGGAACTGAAAAAACTGCCTCCGCCGTCGGGGTATAACCAAAATATGTTGCCTAGCGCGAGGGAAGCGACAACGGGCGCGGAGAAAACAGAAACATCCGGCGCGCGTAGTCTGCGAGATATTCAAATGAAAGAAGATAACGGCCACGAGTTCAAGCGTTTCTTAGACGACGCTACGGTGCGTTCATATACAACCGAACCGGAAACGTCAGCCAGGCAAACCAGAAACGAGGCGGTACTCACGCTTGCCGCGCAAGGGAAGTCAGACGTGCAGATAGCGGGAGAGTTGGAGATAACACAAAATGAAGTGAGATTGATTGTCGGCTTGGCTAGCGCTAAATATTGACAACTCGTGAAACTGTTCAGAGGGTATCCAAAAACACAGGTTGGTTACAGGCAACGCACTTGTACAACGTGTAAACTTGCGCTACTCGCCAAAACCTGTGTGCGGAGCCTGTAACCATTGCGAGTTTTTTGGATACCCTCTAAACTGTAAACATCTCGCGCAACAATAGACGCATAAAGCGCCCCCGCTGCTTCGCCCGTAACGAAGAATGGCTGGGGCGATCAACATTTACTATGTTTTTTGAGACAAACAGTAAAGTTACAGGCAAAAAACACGATAAAGCAGGTAGGAGAAGTACTTGCGCGTATATTCCGGCGCGGTTTTGGGACCGCGACAGTATGGGAGAGAAAAAGCTATGGTAAGAGGCCAATATATTGCTGGGACAGGCATGCTGCTCCAACGAAGGCTAATGGAAAATATTACGAACAACATTTCAAATGCCGATACCACCGGCTATAAAAAAGAGCACCTCGTGTCCCACAGCTTTGATGAAGTCCTCATTGAACGCGTTAATGACCCTTACGTCGTCGGGCAGACACGGGTTTCGGGTATCTCACCCGCCGGCCCTATGAATATGGGTACGCAAATCGACCAGCTCTATGTCGATTTTAGCGAAGGAAATCTGGAAGGAACAGAACGCAACACGGATATGGCGATCATAGGAGACGCGTTTTTTGTCGTCCGTACACCAGGCGGCGAGCGTTATACAAGAAGCGGAGCGTTCTACATTGACGACCTGGGTTATCTCGTTGACGGAGAAGGAAACTACCTACTCGGTGAAAACGGGCCCATATATGTCGGCGGGATGGATTTCACGGTGGACGCCCTTGGAGGCGTTTGGATGGGTGGCAGCGACGAATACGCCGACCGTGTACGAGTTGTGTCGTTTGCGAATAACGATGCGCTCAGGAAGCAAGGCAGCAACCTGTACTTCTCGCTGGAAGCGCCGCAAGCCACGCCGAACCAATACAGGATAGCCCAAAGGTTCCTGGAAGGCTCGAACGTCGATATTGGGCGCGAAATGGTAGATATGCTGACTGTTTACCGTGTATACGAGACGAACCAGAGGATGCTTACTATGATAGACGAAACGGTCGGAAGAGCCGTAAACGATATTGGGAGATTAAGATAATGTACGAAGCGATGATGATAGCCGCTTCCGGGCTGAAAAACCAGCAGTACCGCCTGGATACAATAGCAAATAACGTGGCCAATGTAAACTCGTCGGCATATAAAAGCGTGAGGCTTGACTTTAAAGACGCGCTGTATACAGCGGGGATCGTCCCCGCTAAGCCAAGGTCGCCCGACGGCAACCAGCAAAAAGGGCATGGCGTTATGGTTGCGGGCGTCTCGAAGGATTTCTCAGTGGGCAACATGCAAAGGACCGACAGGCCGCTTGACGCGGCGATAGAAGGCGAGGGGTTCTTCGAACTTGGGGACCGGGACGGAAGCATCGTCTATACGCGCAACGGCGTATTCAGCTTGAGCGTGGAAGAAGGCGGCGACTTCCTAGTTAACGGCGACGGGTTATATTTGCTCGACGCTGGCGGTAACAGGATATCAGTACCTTATGGTACGGATACCATCAGCATTAATACGGACGGCACGATCTCTTTCTCGGCGTTTGAGGAAGAGACTACAGTTAAAATCGGCGTATACACATTCCGCAACATAACGGGGTTACTATCAGTAGGAGACGGCGACTATGCCGAAAGCGCCGCCTCAGGCGAAAAGCTTCCCGCTGACGGAGCGACGGTCAGAAGCGGGATGATCGAGGGATCCAACGTCAATTTAGCGGAAGAAATGACCCGGCTTATCCGAACGCAAAGGACATTCCAACTATCGTCACGCGCCCTGACGACGGCGGACGAAATGGAAGGCATAGCGAATAACATGAGAAGGTAACGCGTGATTTTTTGGGGGAGAAAAGCCAGATGAATATCATTCAGTGCAGCTTTTGCAAAAAACCGTTCCAAAGCTACGGCGCGAGGATATGCGGCAATTGCCTTGAAAAGATAGACAAGGACTTCATAACAGTCCGTGATTATATATATGAAAACAAACGCGCTAATATGGACAAGATATCCGAGGAAACAGGCGTATCAAAGCAGATTATCCTGTTTCTTATGAAAGAAGGACGGCTGATAATCGACGACCCGGAAAGCGTTGAAGGGGGGTTGCTATTGTGCGAAGTGTGCAAGAAACCCATAAATACAGGCAGGATGTGCAAAGATTGCAAGGGTAAAGTCGCTGTCACAATGAAGAAAAGCATGGATACGCACGTGTCCCCTGAACACCACAGAAATGAGTCGGCCAACTTCAAGGCTGCTGCCAAAGTACAGAACAAATAAAGAAGCAAACCCTATTGTTAAAAGAAGGTGTACATAATGAAAATTAACCCAATTTCAAACCCTAGTATTATTAAGAGCTATCAGCCGGCGAAAACGGTTCCGGAAAAAACTAAAGCAACCGGTAGACGTGACGAAGTCGTATTCTCAGAGGAAGCGCTCAGCTTTTCGAAGGCGATGGCTGAGGCAAAAGACGCGATCGAATTTCGCTCGCCGGAGGAAAAAGCGCGAATCGCCGAAATCGCCGCCGCCGTCCGTCAGGGTACATACAGGGTCGATAGCGACAAAATAGCGGAAAAAATACTTGAGGGTGTCCGGGAGCGAAATAAATGAAGCAAGTGTTCGAGGAATTGATCGCATTGCTTAACGACCAGAAAGCCGCGCTTTCAAGCATGCTTGAACTGTCCCGGGAAAAACAGCTGACCATTGTCAGCGACGATACCGGGAAACTTGAGAATATTGTCCGGCAAGAGCTGCGCCAGTTGTCAAAGCTGGGCGCTTTGGATAGGAAACGCGCCGGGTTTGTTAAAGGCATCACAGAGGAACTGGATATGCGAGAAAACGATGTTACGGTCAGCGCGATAACACGTCTCGTCGAGCCTAACGAGCGCGAAGCCATAATAAAACTGCAAACAGAGCTTGTCGACCTGATAGAGCAGCATTCGAACATAAACGCGGAAAACAGGGAACTCATTAAGGCGCGCCTCGAGTATTCAGAAGCAATGCTGGAACTTATGGTCGACCCGGAAGACCCTCTGAACAATTTCTACGGCGGAGACGGGAAAGCCGATATGGATAAAAAAAGGACGACAAGCTTTTTCAACGGTCACGCCTAAATAGTTATCAGTTATCAGTTATCAGTTATCAGTTGTCAGTTGAATAGTTGTCAGTTGTCAGTGATATGAAAATGGAGACATAATGTTATGACGCGAGCTACTTTCTTCGGTTTAGAAATAGGTAAAACAGGGCTTACAATGAGTCAATTGGGGCTTGACGTAACAGCCCATAACATAGCCAACGTGGATACAAAGGGATATACCCGGCAAAGGATCGTTTCAACGGCATACGATCCGTTCACGACCATCGGGAGGGCGTTGCCTGTTGATCAGGCGCGAGTCGGCGGCGGCGTCCATGTGATGATTCACGACCAGATACGCTCGGCATACCTTGACAGGCGGTACAGGACGGAAAACACGAGCAACGCATACTGGCAGCAAAGGGTGGAAAGTTTAAGTTACCTGGAGTCATATTTTGATAATGTCAACGAAGAGACAAGCTTGAATTACGCTTTAGCGAATTTTTTCAGAGCGATGAAAGTCCTTGCCGAAGACCCCGTCGAAGGCGCGCCGCGCACATTGTTGCAAACAGCGGGTAAGGACATGGTACAGCAAATGAATCTAGTATATGAAGGCCTTATCGATCTTCAAGACATCCAAAACACGGCAGTTACAGTTACGGTTGAGCGGATAAACAGGATTGCGGATGAGATCGCGCTTCTAAACAAGGAAATTTACGGATTTGAAGTTACCGGGTACGTCGCGAACGATTTGAGGGATAAAAGGAACGTCCTGCTTGACGAGCTATCATCTCTAGCCGATATAGAATACAGGGATTACCCGGACGGCAAGGGCAATACGAAATTCGAGGTCAGCATGGGCGGCAAAGTACTTGTTGACCACGTAGACACGTGGCGACTGGGAGTTATGGAAGTCCCCAACCCGATACCGGAGCTAGCGGCGTCGGGTGAAGCCCCAGTGTGGCAGGTCGTCTGGATGAAGGAGGGTGCGGGCGGAGGCTTAGAGCCGGATCCAGCAAATCCGCTGGCTCTAAAAGGCGGAGAATTGAAGGCATACATAGATATGCGCGACGGGGATGGCGTCGGCAGTAATCCAAAGGGTATACCGTACTATATAGAAATGCTCAATAATCTTGCTAGAGCGCTCGTACAGGAAATCAACGCCGTCCACGCGCAGGGCTGGACCGACCATCCTGTAAGCGGTTCCAATACGGGTATCGTGTTTTTTGAGGACTTAGGCGCGGGTACTTTGACATACTTATATGAGGATCCGGATAATCCTGCTTTGATTACAGGCGCTGTCTATACCGTAGACCAGGAGGTACTAAAGAATATAACCGCCGGGAACATACGTCTAAGCGATGAGATCGAAGAAAACGCATACAACATCGCCTGCTCGTCGAGCAGGATAGTGAAGCATGGAGAATCTCAGCAACTCCAGCGAGGAAATAACGAGAATATGAACGCTCTGTACGCGCTGTTCCTCAAGAAAGATATCGCCCTGGGGACTGTGGCGACCGGCGGGATCTCGATCGGCAGTTTTGACGGGTATGTAACGTCCATCAGATTTGATGTCGGCAATTTATTGGACAACTGTATAAAAACTGCGGATAACTGCAACACCTTGACTGTTGCGGCGGAAAACCAACGATTGGCCGTCGCCGGCGTCTCATTAGACGAGGAAATGACGAACCTGATAAAGTATCAACATGCGTACAACGGAGCGGCGCGCGTCATAACGGCGATGGACGACGCGCTCGATAGGTTGATCAACGGCACTGGTCGCGTAGGGCTTTGATAAGGAGTGATATTGGATGCGTATTACCAATTCGATGCTTATTAACAACCTCATGAGGAACTTGAACACTAATTTCAACAAAGTTGACAAGCTACAAAACATGATGGCGTCAGGAAGAAAATTCGAGCATATAAGCGACGACCCCATAGCGCTTATCTATAGCCAAGCGGCCCGCAACAAGCTTGCTCGTCTCGAACACTACCAAACGACGGTAGGTTCGGCGAAGGATTGGCTCAACCAAGCGGAAACTGGCATGATGGAGCTTCAAAACGTTATGGCCGACGCTTATTCAGCATGTGTTGACGCTACCCATGACGGCAAAACTGACGGAGACAAGCAGAACATTGCGCAAGTGGTCGGGCAGCTCCGCGAACACTTTGTAGATACGCTCAACGCAGCGTTTGGAGATAAATATGTATATGCCGCGTATAATACGCCCGGGGATCCGGCAGCAGGTTTTAGCAATCAAGGTATAAAGTCGTTTACAGTCGTTGACGATAAACTATATTTTAACGGATTCGATCTGTCTAAGTTTGATGGCATGCCGGCGGAGCTTCTAAATATCAATCTGTCTGGACTCAACCACGCGGACGCGGTGGCGGCAATAGATGGTCTTGGCGTGAGTTTAGGCGCGCTTACGCATGACGATATTATCATGCTGCATAAGTTAAAGAGCGATGTCTTATCCTTTGACGTTGGCCCGGGAATAAATATTCCGGTTACAATGAATGGGATTGATATGGTGCTTTTCACAACTACTGACGAAAATGGGAATACGCTGGTTCGCAACGCTTTCAATGTACTAAGCGACCTTTACGACGGTGCTAACGGAGATCCGACGTCGTCGCCTCCGGTACCGTCGCTTTCCGCGTCGGAACTTACCTTGATAATCAAACCGCTGCAGGACGCGCAAAACCATCTGCTGACTAAAACCGCCGTAATCGGCGGGAGGACAAGACGGCTCGAGCTGCTTGAGGCAAGATACGAGCAGGACTCGATCAATTATGAACAGATGATGTCGAACGCTGAAGACGCGGATATGGCTGATGTTATCATGCGGTTGAGGATCGCGGAATCAGTCATGCAATCAGCAATGTCCGCAGGCGCGAGGGTCATCCAGCCAACGCTAATGGATTTTCTAAGATAAACTCCTGTTTTTGGTAACTGTTCAGAGGGTATCCAGCCTGTGTTTTTGGATACCCACTAAACAGCAACGTTTTTGATGCTGTAGCACAAGGCAGGTGCATAAAATGGATGGCATACAGCAACTCATCATCGATAAAAAACTTGCTGAGATCGGTGTTAAGGTAACGCCCGCGAAGATGCGTATTTCTTTTCCGCGGATGCAGATGAAGATCACGACCGAGAATCCGCATATGAAAATCGAGAGGAAAGTCCCGTCGTTCCGCATGAACAGAAAAAAGATAAATAGCGAATCGGGGCTTAAGACACCGCTTGAGATTTCGCGGATGTTCCGTGACGCGGGCACGAAAGGCGCGCTCAGGGGCGCCAAGACAGCGGGCGAGGACGGGGACTTCATAGGCGACGCAAGGATACAAGGCAACAAAATAGCGAGGTTATCGCGCAATAAAGCCATCACCTCCGCTACAAGAAAGAAGCAGTTGGATTTGGTCCTGATGCCGAAAAACTCCCCTGAAGTCAGTTGGGACAAGGGGTATATAAGCATCAATTGGTCAAAGCATAGCATCAAGATAGATTGGGACGGAGAGTATATGCCGCAGTTAACGGTCGATCCAAAATACTCAATTGAGGTATTCTTGCGCACGGAGCCATATTTCAAAGTGACGGTTGTGGATATGGAAGACCCAAACTCGCCGGGGAAATACATAGACCAGGAGATATAGCGCCCACAATGGGATTTTATGAAAGGCGGTTAGCGGAATAATATGCGCATTGACACAATACGGTTCGGCATGGTCGACATTGACGAAAATAAGCAAATAGTGTTCGATTGCGGAATGCCCGGGCTGGAGGAACGCCACAAGTATGCGCTGCTCCAGTTTGAGGCGAGCTATCCGATAATCTGGCTCCAATCAGTTGATGACGGGAGTGTTTGCCTACCGGTACTTGACACGTTCGCGGTCTTGGCAGGATATGTATTTGACATAGACGATTTGGATGTCACGGAGCTGGGGCTTGAAAGACCGGACGAACTCCATGTGGTCAGTGTGCTTGTAATTCCAGACGATATCCAGCGGATGACCGTAAATCTTGCCGCGCCTATAATCATTAATACTACCACAGGAAAAGCGAAACAAATTGTACTCAGCGGGGGCGAATACAATGTCAGAACTCCTGTTTTCACAGATATATGCAAATTGGTCATGAGAGAGGAGGGCCGCGCCGATGCTTGTGTTATCAAGAAAGCTCAATGAGACGATCGTCATTGGGGATAACATCAGAGTAACTCTTCTTGGGATCGAAGGCGATAAGATAAAACTGGGCGTCGACGCCCCCAAGGATATAAAAGTTTTCAGGGAAGAATTGCTTGAAGCTACGAAGAGTACAAATAAGCAGGCGTTGGACGCGCCAATAGTCTCTTTTGACTTGTCAAAAATAAAAAAGGCAAACGACCCGGAGGATGGCGGATCGGGAAAAAACGGGTAAACACAGCTCCTAATGGGCTGCCTCGGCAGCCCATGGGGGCGGAAATTCTGTTAGGGAGTCAAAGTGGGTGACTCTTTTTTTCAGCGCGGCGTGGTAACGTGATATTTTTTGGTGAATTTAAATTTTCGTTGGTTAGTGACGAATGTAGGTAGTGAAAACGAGCTTTTTTTGAACAAAACGTAAAACAAGGCGACAATTTGAAGTTTACCCAAACAAGATATTGCATAATGAAGAAAAAAATGTTAATATGCAAGAGCACGAAGAAATGATGAAAATAAATGTGAAAATACACATTATGCCGGAGATTATTCTACAACACATAAACAACACGATTCCAAGAGGGCCAATGATTTGAGAGCATTAATAGATAAGATGCTGACACAACTTAAAGAATATTTCGGAAAAATGTCGAGAGGGAGCAAAATCAGGCTGGCTATCCTCTCGGTAGTTATCGTGGCGCTGGCGATTGCAATTGTCGCCCTTTTGAGCCGGACCAACTATGTAGTTGTATATACAGCGCAGGATCAAGCCGAGGCTGACGATATTTACGCTGTGCTTGAGGACATGGGGATCCCGGCGAGGATAGAGGGGACAAAGATACTTGTTGCGGAAGACAGGGTATCAGACGTTGAGGGCGACGGAAACTCGCGGATGGAAATTGGCGCGCTTGACGGTGATTTTTCCATAATGCAGGGCGCGGCTGGGTTTTCCGTAACTGAAGAACACGCTAAGAAGCTATACGAACTTCAGCGCGCCGCTGACATTAGGGCGGCGATACTGACATCACCAAAGATAAAAAACGCGAATGTTGTGGTGAATTTTGGCGAAACGTCGCCATTTACCCGCCAGACTAATTTAAAGCAAGCGACCTGTTCCGTCACGCTTACACTCGTGGAGGGTATGTCATTAACAAATCAGGAGGCGCAGTCTATAGCTGAAAGCGTTAAGACAGCCGTACAGGGGATCAACTATGATAACATATCGATAATAGATAATAATCTCAACTATTACAAGATCGGTGATGAAGTTGTTGACGTTGATTCGGAATTGAACTTTCGCGTAACGCTTCAAAGAAGGCTGGCTGAGCAAATACAGGTCGCCGGGGAACAGCTCATTGCGCCGATATTCGGGATGGACAATATAAAGATAACCACGACGGTACGGCTCAATTTCGACAAAATTGTAACAGAATCGGTGGAATTTCAGCCTCCTGTCGCAGGAGAAATAGACGGCATCATCCGCAGTTCGTCAGACCTGTGGGAAATACAAAGAAGTGACGACGCCGCGCAGGGAATACCCGGGACGGACACAAACGCCATGGGCACTGTGGAATATCCGTACGATTCGCTTGATGGTAACAATCAGTACGGAAGGACGCTCAGAGAGAAAAATTACGAGATAAACGAGACAAGGACAAATATTGAACGGGAGCAGGGCAAGGTGGAGTATCTAAGCGTAGCGGTGCTGATAAACAGCGACGCTACTGCGCAGGATTATACAGCGGAAGTGGCAAACCTCGTTTCAGCGGGGTTGGGGATAGATCCGGCTCATGTTTCGGTTGAGAGCATACCGTTTGCCGTCGGCGCATCCACTGAGGAAGATACCACGGAGCAGGAAGAATACGAAGCGCGCGTGAGACAGAGGGAACTTATTCAAATGATTGTTAAGTGGTCTGTAATACTGCTGCTTGGGTTGGCGCTCATCGCGCTCGTCAGGATGATTTTCAAGGCGAGTAGACCAATTCCAGAACCGGAGCCAGTGCTTGCTGACGCGGAGGCAAGGTTAGGCGTGGACTATATAGCAGATGATAGCAGCGAAAACGATGAGGAAATAATTGTTGATGAAATCGTCGACGTGACTGAAGACGAAGGTATCGGATTGCAGAAGAAACCCGCTGGGCTCGAACAGATTGAAAAATTCATTGAGAAGGATCCGGCGGCTGTAGCGCAACTGCTCCGTAACTGGCTAACGGAAGAATAGTCCCTTACTTTAGGCTAAATATAGATAAACAAGGTGAAACGCAATGACGCATAATGATTTGACGCCCAGAGAAAAGGCGGCGATTCTTCTAATAAGTCTCGGAAAAGAGTATTCCGCGCAGCTTTATCAATTCATGTCTGAAGATGAGATCAGCGACATGACGCTTAGCATTACAACAACTAGGCGGATCGAACCGGAAACCAGGGAGCAAATTCTTGATGAGTTCTACGAAATGTGTCTAACGCAAAAGTTCATCACCGAGGGCGGGATCGACTACGCTCGAGAAATCCTTGAACAAGCGGTAGGTCCGGACAGAGCCGAAGAAATGATTAGGAAGCTTTCCTCATCGCTTCAGGTGCGGCCGTTCGACTTCATAAGAAGAGTAGATTCAAATCAGATACTAAACGTAATACACAACGAGCACCCGCAGATCATCGCGCTGGTTCTGTCATATATCGAACCAAAACAGTCCGCGCAGATCATAGCGTCGCTCCCTTCGGAACGGCAAACCGAAATAATCAGCCGGATATCGAATATGGGGAGCACGTCGCCTGAATATGTTAAAGAAGCGGAGCGTATCTTAGAACGGAAAGTCACATCTATGGGGTATACAGAAAATATCGTCGTTGGCGGTATCGATACGATCGTCGATATAATAAATTCACTCGACCGTTCGTCAGAGAAAAATATACTTGAATCCTTGGATGTCAACGACAGCGAGCTTGCCGACGAGATCAGGAAACGGTTGTTCGTCTTCGAGGACATCTCGAAGCTCAATAATGTTACTATTCAACGCATCCTCAGGGAAATCAACAACGCTGACCTTGCCGTCGCTCTGAAAATGGCGACAGAAGACGTCCAGAGGACAATTTTCTCCAATATATCAAAACGTCTGCAGGATATGATTAAAGACGACATGGACGTTATGGGGCCTGTACGTGTGCGTGACGTCGAGGAAGCCCAGCAGAGAATCGTCAATGTTATAAGGAAACTCGAAGACAGCGGAGAAATTGTCGTAGCCAGAGGAGAGGGGGACGACCTGATTGTTTAGGATCGACAGGAATTATGTCCACCTTGCGGCTTCCCAATTCGTACAGATTGGCTGCGTGGAAGCGGTAGAAGACCTTGAGCGGGAAGACCTTGAGCGGGAAGAAGTCGAGTCGCGCAAGCCCATCGACGACGCAGTAGTGCTATCAAAGGCAGAAATTGCGGCCCAGAAGATAATTAACAACGCGGAAATGAAGGCCGGGCAAATGATCATGGACGCGCGTAACGAAATAGCCGCGCTTTTGCTCTCAGCTAAGGAACAGGCTGAAGAGGACCGGCGGCGCGCCTGGCAGGAGGGATTTGCCGAGGGAGCGGAGGAAGGTAGGCGTTCTTTCGACGAACAGCTCGAAGAAAAAACGCGTTTAGATGACTTGAGCTTGAGGAGCGTCCTTGATGAGATCAATAGCGAATTGACGCGCACGTACAGCGAGCTTGAAAAAGAGGTCGTATCGCTGGCGCTGAAGATAGTCAGAAAAATGATTAGCCCTGCTGAAGAACAATTAGGGAGCCTCTATGAGCCGCTAATCAAAAATGCGTTGAAAAAGCTCAATATTGACAAAAAGATCATCATTCGAGTCAGCCCAGTCGAGTATGAAAGGTTTTTCCCGTCTGGAAACGCCGTTTTCGAGCTTGACAGCGGAGCGAAGGTTACGGCATCCGTTCTAAGAGATGTGTCGCTGGGTGACGGCGACTGCATTATCGATTACGAGGATGGGGCGGTTAACGCGGGGTTCGATTCGCAATTGAACTACATAAGGCTGGCGTTCGACTCGATATAGAAGCAGCCAGCCTATAGCTGGCGGGCGGTGTTGCGTTGCAAAAATCTATTGATTTTTCAAAATACTATAATATTCTGGAAGAAACCGACACTCTTGAATATGCGGGCAGGGTTACGAAAATCGTTGGCCTTGCCGTCGAGGCTTCCGGTCCCGCTTCGAAGATCGGCGATATCTGTCAGATGCGGACCATGGACGGAAAACGAAGCGTTCGGGCTGAGATAATAGGCTTTCGGGATGGAAGGACGTTGCTAATGCCGTTTGGCAGCGTTCAAGGGGTTGGCCTTGGTAGCTACGTTATATACACGGGCTCTTCGCTCAGGGTACCAGTTGGCAGGGAACTGATAGGCAGAATAATAGATGCTCTTGGCTACCCGTTCGACGGCCTACCTCAGCCAAAAACCGAGGCTTGGTATCCAGCGGACAACGCGCCGCCAAATCCGTTGGATAGAGAACGGATCAGCGAGGTACTTCCGCTTGGCATAAAGGCGATTGACAGTATGTTGACGGTTGGGCGGGGACAAAGACTTGGAATTTTTTCCGGCTCGGGCGTAGGCAAAAGCACGCTTCTCGGGATGATAGCCAAATATGCCGTCGCTGATGTGAACGTTATCGTGCTTGTTGGCGAACGAGGGCGGGAGGTCCGGGATTTCATCGAAAGAGATCTGGACAAAGAAGGGCTAAAGAAGTCAGTTCTGGTCGTCGCGACATCCGACCAGCCTGCGCTCCTACGCCTGAAATGCGCAATGACAGGCACGGCAATCGCCGAGTACTTCAGGGATTGTGGCTACAAAGTGCTTTTGCTGATGGATTCGTTGACAAGATTCGCTATGGCGCAGCGTGAAATTGGGATGGCATCGGGCGAACCGCCGGTCTCAAGGGGATTCCCGCCATCGGTGTACACGTTGCTTCCAAAACTGCTTGAACGTTCCGGCATGTCTGACAAAGGTTCTATTACCGGTCTATATACCGTCCTTGTAGAGGGCGACGATCTGAACGAACCGATTTCCGATACAACGCGCGGTATCCTGGATGGGCATATTGTGCTATCACGGGCGATAGCTAATGGCAACCACTACCCGCCAATAGATATCCTTGGAAGCGTGAGCCGTGTTATGCCGGATATTGTCACAAAAGAACACTTTGAGGATTTTGGCGCGATAAAAAATCTGATCGCCGTCTATCGCGAAGCGGAGGACCTGATAAATATTGGAGCGTACAAAAAAGGCGCGAACCCAGAGATAGACAGAGCTGTAAAACTCCACTCCGCGATACAAAACTTTTTGAAACAAGGAGTGGATGAACATAATACATTTGAAGAAACGCTCAAAATGATGTCGGAGATAGTCAACGGTTAGCAAATGAAAAAGTTCAGGTTTACGCTCCAATCTTTGTACGATTACAAGTTGACAGTCGAAAAGAATCAAAAGGCTGAACTTAAAAATGCTGAGCAGGCGCTCAGGATACTTCTTGATGAAGAGCAAAAGCTGCTCCGCTCCTATGCCGAAACCGCGCTGTCCCTGGAAAAAGCCCTGATCGATAATATAGACGTAGCTTTGGAATTAAGTAAACATGACGCCTATTTCAAATATCTGAGGGAAGCGATCAAGGAAATTCGGGAAAAAATCGTTAAGGCTGAAGAAATCGTGGCGAAATGTCGTCAAGCGCTTATCAGGACGATGAAAGAACTCAAGACATACTCACGGCTCCGTGAAGAACAATACCAAAGCTACCTCAAAGAAGCGAAGGCTGAGGAAGAAAAAGAAACAAGCGACCTTGTGTCATATAAAACGATTATCGAATCAGGAGAAAACAATGTCTGACAAGAGGGACGACGATATTACCGACCTGACCGTGGACAGGAGCGTCGAAGGAACCGGCAAAGGCAAAGAAAAAAAGAAAAAAGACAAGGAAACGGGCAAGCCCGCGCCGTTGCCGGCAAACGCTGGAGAGCCAAAGAAAAAAGGCCGGACCAAAGGCGACAAAAAAGGCGATGGGATCAAGCGAAAGCTAAATGTGAAGCTCATATTGATCTTTATTCCGATTTTTATTGTCACGGCATTTGCCGTGCTGCTTGCGACCAATTTCTTTAAGGCGCGGGATAGAGTGGGCGAATTTGTGAAAGACCCGATTCTTGCCATTGTTATTTGGTTCGACCCGGAATTCAGATCAGTTGAAGCTGAACAAAACACTAAATTCAACAAGCGCGAAGAGGAATTTGACAAACGGGAAAAGCAACTTGAGAAACGCGAAGAGGAAAGTGACGCGCGCGAGGCGAATATCAACTCTTTTCAAGAGGAACTCTATATGCGCGAAACGCTGCTTGATAGACGTAGCGTAGCCCTAGATCGCCGGGAAGAGCAAATAGACCAAACTGAAGACGACGGGGCGACGCCAATTTACCGACGCGCTATTTCAGAGCAGGAACAAGCGGACATGCAGTCTTTGAGCAGGTCATACGCGCAGATGGATCCAAGTACAGCAGCGGGTATTTTAGCTAATCTGAAAGACGAACAGGATGTGGCCGTCATACTATATTATATGGCCGAGCGAAACGCGGCCGCGATATTGGCGGTTATGGAACCTGTTTCCGCCGCAAGGATAACGAAAATTCTGATGCAACCCTAAAATGAGCTTTGCCCACAACCCAAAGTGCGGTGCCAGAATTCAGAAGTCAGGAGTGAGAATGCGGGGATTAAACGAGAGGATTTTTCTTGTATTTTATTTGTTTCCGTAATCTACAAGGTACTAATCTTTGTGTCCTGGATTGTCGATAAATACGTATAGGAGGTGAAAAAATGCCGATACCAATGGAGATTTCTTCCCTTATGGCGACCAAGGCAGGCTTCGGTTCAGGTGTTCGAACAGAAGCGGCGCAAAGTCCGCCAAACAGCTTCAAGTTTACAAAAACAATGGAAGAAGCGGCGGCGAATGCTGATGTTAAGTCGTCGGAACCGGGCAAGAAATCCTGTGCAGCTAACATGGGGAAGCAAGCCGCCCCTATTACAAAGAAGAAACCTGATAAAGAAAAGGTAAAGGTTCCTGACACGGATGAGGCGCTTGCGGTTGCGGCGATGGAGAATGGAAAACAGGTTGTTGTTATTCTCGAAGGAGATGAGGAATCTGCTACAACCCCGGATATTTGCGTGGATAACGCTATGTCTGCTGTCCTGGACGCTATAGTTTCTCACACTGACACTGACGCCGAAATGCTTAACCCAGAAGCCGTTGAGTTTGAGAAGCCTACGGATACGGGAACCTTGGAAGAAACGGCGAATACAGCGGCCACAGAAACCATGGCAAACACAGCGGAGACTGGCTCTGGCACTGCCACGCAAGCAGTAACGCGCGAGGAGGATATCGGGAATGTGGGCGTGAAAGAAGCGTCCGTCCAAGACGCGGCGAGCGTCGCGGGCTTTTCTGATGGCGCGGAAGGGGAAGTAACGGCACGGAGGCCGTTTGCGGGAGAATCGGAGCGGCATGGAAATGCGGCTAACAATCCAAATTTATCTGAAAAAGGCGATCTGAGCCCTTTGGAGAATGAAAATGACGAAATACCTATAAGGGGACATAAGGATAAAACTAGTTTTAGCCTTGCTGCAAGCGTAAAAAATGCGGCAAGAGCCATGCCGGGATCGGCATTTAGCGCGTCGGCGCCGCTTGTGGAAGGCCTTAAACCGGAACAGTTTAAGGCGAACCAACAAATGAAAATCATCGCGCGTGACCCGCCGGTTAGTCAGGACGACCTGATTAGCGAAATGGTTTCGCGTATCGAGACGATAAAAACTGAGAACCAAAGCATAATGTCAATACAACTAAAGCCGGAGTTCCTGGGGAAAGTAGCGCTTGAGATAGCGACTGACGCAGCTGGGCTGCGTATAAAAATAAACGCCGCCGACGGCGGAGTTAGGGCTATGATCGACGGGCAGATAAATACGTTGATTGAATCGCTTGAAAACAAAGGAATTGAGGTTGCTAAGGTCGAAGTAAATTATACAGGTTTCGATAACGGAGCGTTCAAGGAAGAACGCAGGGAAGGTCAGGCGCAGCCGGATGGATCGCGACGGACGCGCCTTGAGGCATATTCAAATGACACGGCGGTATATTATTCAACGTTACCGCTGGATACGCTCGACTATTACATCGATGCAGGCTTAAGTTCGGTAGAGTATCAGGCTTGACAAAGGGAGAAGTGAGAACAAATGTCATCAGTCAATACCATTAATGACTTGCTATACGAAACCGCGTGGCAACAGACGCGCGACGCTCAGCAATTGCGCGAGGACAGCGTTAACGAAGACTCGCCCCGCAATGTCGGCAGTACGATGGGGAAAAACGACTTTCTCATGTTGCTCGCCGCCCAGTTGCGCTATCAGGATCCTTTAAACCCGCAAAGCGACTCGGACTTTGCTGCCCAGCTCGCGCAGTTCTCGTCGCTTGAACAGATGCAGAACATGAACGAAACGCTCAGCTCGATGGCAAGCTATCAAGCATACAGCTTTGTGGGGAAATTTGTTATTGCGGCGGCTAATGTGGACGGTGTGTTTTCGGAAATCCCAGGCGTTGTGGACTGCATTTTCTCCCGGAAAGGCATAACATACGCCCAAATCGGAGAATATGTCGTACCAATTTCCGCCATTACGGACGTCTTTGACGCATCTAGTATGCTAACGCCGGAACAACTGATACAAACCTCAAACAATCTCATCGGACGTACTGTAAAATCGCAAATGGGCGAAGAGGTAATTGAGGGTATAGTTACTCGAGTTATGGTTGAAAATGGAATTATGTACGCGCGTATCGACGACGGCACGGACGAGCCGAAATTTGTGTATGTTGGCAGTATCTTCGACATAAGACAACCGGGTACTCCTGGGGACGGCAAGCCTAATGTCAAAACCGACGCGGACAATGAAATCGACGGAACAGACGAAACCGGCGCGGACAATGAAGTCGACGAAGCCGACAAAACTGTCGAAAAAGAGTAGCCTGTATTATATTAAGGAGGAAACGCATTATGATGCGATCATTATATTCCGGAATTTCTGGGTTAAAAAACCACCAAACAAGGATGGACGTTATTGGCAACAATATAGCCAATGTCAACACTACTGGATATAAAACAAGCCGTGTAATCTTTCAAGACATATTTAGTCAAACCTCCAGGGGAGGCATGGCAAACAATGGTATTAGCGGCGGAACCAACCCGGTCCAGATTGGGCTAGGAATAAAGCTTTCGACCATCGACGTCATGCATACGCCCGCGCCGTTTGCCCGTACGGACAATCCGTTTGACATGATGGTCGAGGGAGACGGATATTTTATTGTTGATAGCCCGAACGGGTACTTTTATACGCGAGCAGGAAACTTTAAACTCGACGACGAGGGATGGCTCACGACGAGCGACGGTTATTATGTGATGGGTTACGCGGGGACATTTACATATGTACAGGGGGATGAAGCAACGGAAACTGAGCCGGCAATTCCCCCAAGTATGGAGTTTAACTATGACATAGATTATGAAGAGCTATCAAGGATCCGCCTTCGGGTTCCCGGCGACGACGAGGGAGATGTCCCGATCGACCTCGCCGGTTTTGCCGTGGGCGACGACGGATCGGTTTCGGTGATCATAGACAACGAAAAAGTGACGATAGCTAAGATCGCTCTGGCAATGTTTTCAAACCCCAGCGGCCTTGAAAAAGCAGGGAATAGCATGTATCGCGCGACAGCGTCATCCGGAGGGGCGATACAAACGCAAGCTATCCAGAATGGTTCGGGAAAGATTATTGGCGGTGGCCTTGAGATGAGCAATGTCGACCTTGCGACAGAGTTTACCGACATGATCGTGACACAAAGAGGGTTCCAGGCAAATTCGAGAATCATAACAGTATCGGACACCCTACTTGAAGAACTTGTAAACCTTAAGAGATGAGCATAGCTAGGAATTAGAAGGAAGGGTATGGCAGCATGATCCTTGTTACCCGTATAAATAAAGTGTCTCAGTTTTATATAAACGAAGATATGATAGAGATAATTGAAGAAATACCGGATACTATTATCACGCTCAATACCGGCAAGAAAATCGCCGTAATGGAAAGCGCAATTGAGATAGTAGAAAAAATCCGCAACGAAAAAATACGTATCAAACTAGCCACAGAGTTTTAGCGATGATAAGCCAATAAATATATCAAAATATAAAAATATCAAAAACGCCAGTAAAGGGGTGAGAGTTGTTTGTCAGAAATACTGTCGCAGGCTGAAATAGACGAACTGTTGGGTTCGCTCATGACAGGTGAAGCCGCTGCGGTTTCCCCCGAGGCATCCGGCGGTTCTTCGGCGATGAAAGTGAAGGAATATGACTTCAGGACAGCCAATAGGTTCCCAAAAGAGCAAATGAGGACATTTCACGTAGTATTCGAGACATACAGCCAGCTTCTATCAAATAGGCTGTCGAGCGTCCTGCGCGTATCTTGTGAATGCGAAATTCTCTCGATTGAAGAATGTTCATATAGTGAATTCAACAATTCGCTGCCGGTGCCTGTAGTGTTGGCGATCATGGAAGCGCCGCCAATGAACGGTTCGCTCATCTCCCAAATGTCGCCGGAATTCTCGTATATGATTATCAGCCGCCTGTTCGGCGGGGGCACAGCTGGTGAGAATTCAAAGCAATTCACTGAGATTGAGCTTGCCTTGATCGAAAGGGTATTGAACCAGGCAATCGACGTATTTGATGAAGCGTGGGATAAAGTGATTGGATTGTCCACGAAGCTGGAAAGGATAGAAACCAGCCCGCAATTTGCGCAAATAACAGCTCCGAACGAACCGGTTGCCGTGATAATAATGAATATCACAATGGGCGAAGAATCCGGGTTAATGAGTATTTGTGTTCCGCATACCGCGATCGAGCCTGTCGCACAGCAACTCAATACCCGGATGTGGTTCTCGGGCGCTTCCAGAGACGATGGAAAAAATGGGGAACAGGCGGACGTCTTGAGGGATCAGTTGCTAAAGACGCCTGTTCCCTTGACAGCTTTTTTTGAGCAGACCCCGGCGACAGTATCCGATTTAGTAAACCTTCAAATCGGAGATGTCATAAAACTTGACCATAGTATCGACCATCCGCTTACAATCAAGGTACACCATATGCCAAAGTTCCGCGCTGCTGTAGGTACTGCAGGCCTTAAATACGCGTTGCGGATCGTAGATATTATCGAGGAGGAAAAACAAAATGAGTTTGTCACAAGATGAGATAAACGCCCTGCTTACCACGGACGGCGGCGATACAGCACAAGCGGGATCTGTGGATATGACGACATCCGATGATACTGCCGTCGCGCCGGATGGCGTCGCAAAAGCCGCGATAGCCAAGGAGAATCCGGAACCGGTGGAAATAATGTCCCCTGAAGAAATTGCGGCAATGCTCGATAAAACCGGAGACGCTGCCGCCACGTTGGATCCAGGCGACGGACTTGCGAATGTGCTTGTCAAAAACGGAATGCTCACAGACGATGAGGTGGACATTCTCGGTGAAGTCGGCAACATAAGCATGGGCGCGGTCGCGACGACAATGTACTCGCTACTTGATAGGCGGGTAAGCATCACGACGCCGCGAGTAACCGTTTTTTCCTCGAAAGATGTTTTGTCGGTGTATCGCATCCCGTTTGTTGTAGCGACGATCGAATATGTTGAAGGCATAACGGGAACAAATCTGCTCGTTTTGAAAGTCGAAGACGCGGCGCTTATCACCGACCTGTTGATGGGCGGGGACGGGAGCGTCGAGGCGCCTATTGAGCTAAACGAAATACATCTGAGCGCCATGAGCGAGATAATGAACCAGATGATGGGCGCGTCATCAACCTCACTGTCGAAGCTCCTACGCAAATCGATCAATATATCGCCGCCTAAAAGCTCGATGGTGGATATTGGGTTTGACGTATCAAATCTGCTCGGTGATATTGAATTGGTTACGAAAATTAGTTTCAACATGGAAATTGAGGGGCTTCTTAAGAGCGAACTGATCCAGCTTCTCCCATATGAATTGAGCCGCGAGTTTGCGAGACAATTTATGGAAGTCGGCGTGAGCGAACCTACTGACGAGGACGTGAAGAAAGCAGAGAGCCCCCAGGTTAAGGCCGCTTCTCCGCTGCCAAAACAGCGTGCGCAGCCTTTACGAGACTCTGCCGCCATGCCGCCGCCCCCTGTACAGGCTGAGCTGTCGAACGCGCAACAGTACAGCGCCCCGTATCAGCAAACGCCATATCCCCCGTATCAGCAAACCCCGTACATTCAACCGATATACGCTCAGTCGCCATATCCACAAACGCAGTATCCAATGGCGCCGCCAGACCAGCCCACTGCCGCGCAAAGTCGATTCGTCGACGTTCACCCAATGCAGTTTCAGGCTTTTGACGCGCATGGTCAGATAGGGGAGCAAAAGGGTATCGATTTGATATATAATATCCCGCTTCAAGTGACGGTTGAGCTTGGGAAGACAAAAAAAGAAATAAGTGAAATACTGGAATTCAGTACAGGAACTATTGTTGTGCTTGATAAGATTGCTGGCGACCCGGTTGAAATTGTCGTAAATGGGAAGCTTATCGCGCGCGGCGAAGTTGTCGTTATTGATGAAAACTATGGCGTCAGGATAACCGCCATAATAAACGGATAATGCTAAATGAACAGTAACGGATAATGCAACTATCTCAACGGTAACCGGATAATTATATGAAAAGGTTGTGAATGCCATGGGATTGGTCGACACTAATATCCTTTTAGAGACTGGGACAAATGAACTGGAAATCCTGGAGTTCGTGATTTCCGGGAACAGCTATGGTATCAATGTGGCAAAAATAACGGAGTTAATGCAAAGCCAAGAGGTACAGCAAATGCCGCTTTCCCATCATTGCGTCGAGGGCGTGTTCCAACCGAGGGAAGAAGTGTACACAATAATTGACCTCGCGAAATATCTTGGCCTTGGGCCCTCCGATAGTCCTGATAAAGATATCTTCATAATCACGAACTTCAATATGATGAATATAGCGTTCCACGTACACGCGGTGGAGAGTATTTTCCGCATTTCGTGGCAGGACATTGAGAAGCCCGATAGCGTCATCTACGGTGGGCAGGAGGGGGTCGTCACCGGTATCGCAAAGGTTAACGACAAGATTATTTCCATCCTGGATTTTGAGAAGATAACATTCGATATAAGCCCAGAAACCGGGATCAACCTCAATGAAGTAAAGGAATACACCAGCGCGGACAGGGAAAACATCCCGGTAGTTGTGGCTGAGGATTCAGCGTTGCTTCGTAAAATGCTCAGCGAGGCGCTCCACACGGCAGGCTACTTCAACCTCAGCATCCTCAACAATGGTGAGGAAGCTTGGAAGCATATAAGTGATATGAAAGGGACAGGCGAAGCTGATATAGGCGCAAAAGTCAGATGCCTGATAACCGATATAGAAATGCCAAAAATGGACGGACACAGATTAACGAAGCTGATCAAGACAGATCCGGCGCTTATGGATATACCTGTCATCATTTTCTCTTCGCTGATTGATGAAAATATGCAGAAAAAAGGCCTAGAAGTTGGGGCTGACGCGCAATTATCAAAACCTGAGATAGGGAATCTCGTCGAAGTCGTAGACGTAATGGTCAGCCGCTACAATGCAAACGCGCCCAAGACTTAGAAGGGCGGGGGAAAAGCGAAAAAAAAAGACAAGCAAGAAATAGCAAGTCTTATTGAACGCTTATAAAGGAGCCGTGAAAACTCACAGCTCCTTAATCTTTGTAGTTGTCTTCAATGATGCGAAGCTGCGTAGCAATGCTCGGCAGTATGTCAATAATGTCCGGATCGAATTGCGTGCCTCTGCCATCCATGATTATCCCAATTGAAACGTCATGAGGATACGCCCCTTTATAGCAACGCGGGCTGATGAGAGCGTCATAAACGTCGACGATGGTTATTATCCTTGCTGAAAGGGGTATCTCTTCACCTTTTAAACCGCGAGGATACCCTTTGCCGTCCCAGCGCTCGTGATGGTTATGGCAGATATCGTCTGCGTATTTTAGGTAAAAATCATTGTCGGGCAGATCGATGGCGACGCTTTCGATGATCTGTTTACCTATTGTGGTATGGGTTTTTATTATTTCAAATTCAGATAGGGTCAGTTTCGAGGGCTTTAGCAGGATGTTATCGGAGATGCCAATTTTTCCAATATCGTGGAGCGCGGACGCCTTGATCATCGAGTGGATATTCTCCGATAATAATATAGGCTTAAATCGTTCGCTTTGAAGCATTCGCTCGATTATAGCTTCTGCGAGCAGCGTCGTCCGTCGTATGTGCGCGCCTGACTCAAGATTTCTATATTCGATTATCGTTGCTAGCACTTCGAGCGTTTGCTCGTACGTCCTTGTGACTTCCGCAGCTTTTCTAGCAACAAGTATCTCAAGGCTATGACGATAACGGGCAAGGTTGATATGGTTATCGACCCTGGCTCTTACGACGTCATGGTTAAACGGCTTGGTGACATAGTCGGCCGCTCCTGATTTGAGACCTCGGGATTCGGTTTCGACAGAATCAGCGGCAGTTATAAACAAGACGGGAATCTTATTTGTCCTTTCATCGAGCTTAAGGCGCTCCAACACTTGAAACCCGTCTATATCGGGCATGATAATATCAAGGAGTATAGCGGTCGGGAGGATATTGTCCTCAAAGAGGAGCTTAAAAACCTCCGCCCCACTTGCAGCCTCGATAATCGAATAATCATCCTGGAGCATATCACGCAGGAGCATTCGATTGATATCAATATCGTCAACAATCAGGATAATATCGCGCTCGTTATATCGCATAAACACAATCCTCGTTTTTGCTTGAGCAGCGCGCGAAGCCGTTGATACCGCTAAAGATACAGCCTTGTTTCGCCCCGCTTTATTTCGTTATCTCCGCGATTATCTTCAGTGTAGCTTCGAAAACCAGCTTAAGCGCGTTAAAATGTTCGGAAAAGCTTGTCCCATTTTTTATCGCTTGCTCAAGGCTAATCGAGGCTGCATTGATTCCGACAAGCGAAAGATTTGCGCTGACGCCTTTGAGCGTATGTGTCAAATGGGAGGACTCCTCCATATCTCCGCGCGCCAACGCCGCTTCTAGCGTTTCAATGTCATTTCCTTCAACAAAACGTTTAAGCAACCGTTTATAAAGATCCCTATTCCCGCCAGTTCGTTTTAGAGCGTCTTCAATGTTTATATACTCATTATCGTTAATGTTGAGTTCCACTTAATATCACCTCTCACATTCCAATTCTATCATGTTATGCTGATAATAGCAACAGTAATGTGTAAAGGGATGAGTAAAAAGAATAAAATAATAAATAAAACGAAATATAATGCAGAATAATGCAGAATTAATGTGGAGAAACGCGTTATGAGACTTCGACGCTACAATCCGCAAGGACGTCATTCATATCATATAACCCTGCTTCCTTGGATCCGGTTATAAACTTGGCGGCTTTTATCGCCCCCACCGCGAAGATGTCACGAGAAGCGGCTGAATGCCGTAACTCAATAACCTCGTCAAGCCCAGCGAAAATAATCTCATGCTCTCCGACGACAGAGCCTCCCCGTATCGAGGATATGCCTATTTCGCGGGAGGTTCGCGGCTGACTTTTTCCTTCGCGGGCAAAAACATATTCGGGGGCATAAGGCAGGGCGGAAGCGGCGGCGTCAGCGAGCATCAAAGCTGTTCCGCTAGGCGCATCCACTTTTCGCCTGTGATGGCGCTCCACGATCTCAATGTCAAAAGCTTCTCCAAGAACTGCGCAAGAGCGTTTAACAAGATCTATTAGAAGGTTGATGCCAAGTGACATGTTGCCGGATCGGAATATCGGTATTTGTTTTGCGGCGTCCTTGATAACGGCGGTTTGATCCGTCGTATATCCTGTGGCGCACAGCACCAGAGGGGTTTTATTTGCCAAGCCGTACTCAAGCAGTCTATCGAGCGCCAAAGGGCTGGAAAAATCAATGATCGCATCGGCGGTGCCGACAAATTCCAAGGGATCCGCGAATACAGGAAAACTCACGTGTTCCCTGGAGACGATGTCCACACCTGCGGCTATTGTTATATCCGGGTTTTCCGCCGCAATTGCCGCAACGATTTGACCCATATACCCATTGCACCCTGATAACAAAATTCTTATCATAAGAAAAACCTGCCTTGCGCATGAAGAGTAAACGTTATTTCAGTAGTCCTACATCGGTTAACGACTTTCTGAGCTTCTCTTTGTTCTCCGGCGTCATATCGCACAGCGGCATTCGTGGTTCCCCGACATCCATCCCCATCATGTTCATTGCGGTTTTGATCGGCATTGGGCTAACCTCAATGAACAGCTTGCCAATAAGGTCAAGGTATTTCAGTTGGATCGCCGAAGCGCTCTTGAAATCGCCGCTGAGGCAAAACTCAGTCATTTCAGCTACGGCTTTTGGAACAATGTTTGATAGGACAGAGATGACGCCTTTGGCGCCGATGGACATCATGGAGACGACATCCTCGTCGTTTCCACTCCATACGTTGAATTCGTCGCCACAAGACGCGAGCGTGGTAGCGATAAGCTTGAAATCACCCGAGGCTTCCTTAACGCCGTTGACGTTTGGGTGCTTTGACAATTCTTTGTAGGTTTCAGCGGTAAACGACATGCCTGTACGGGATGGGACGTTGTAGAAGATGATGGGTATGTTGACTCTATCGGCGATAAAAGTGTAGTGTTTAATAAGCCCGCCCTGCGTCGTCTTGTTGTAGTACGGTGTGACCAGCAACAAGGCGTCGGCGCCCGATTTTTCCGCCTCTTGCGACAAAAACAGCGCGGCTTGCGTGTCGTTACTACCGGCGTTCGCTATGACCTTGACGCGGCTATTGACATGTTTGACGCAGAAATCCACTGTAGCGGTGTGTTCCTCAAGCGATTGCGTGGAACTCTCGCCTGTGGTACCGCAAATCGTAATGGCTACCGTACCTCCGGCAATTTGGAAATCGATCAGCTCGGCAAGCTTTTTATAGTCCACTTTCCCATCCCGAAAAGGGGTGACGATAGCGGTCGACGAACCTTCAAAAACTGGTGGCTTCATTTACAAACACCCTTTCTGTTTATTGGATAGATTTATACTAGTGAGCGATAAAATTTGCCAAATTCTATTGAACGCTAGTTTATATTAGCCCTTGAGCGCATAACAGCTCCGCGAGAAGCACAGACCCGCCGGCGGCGCCGCGCAAGGTGTTGTGGCTGAGACATATGAATTTATAATCGTACTGCGTATCTGGACGTAAGCGACCGACTGAGATAGCCATTCCATTTTCAAGCATACGATCCAGCTTGGTTTGTGGGCGATCCTGTTCTTGGAAGTAATGTATGAATTGTTTAGGTGCCGATGGCAATGATAGCTCTTGAGGGAGTCCTTTGAACTCGTGCCACAGTCGTATGATCTCATCCATATCTGGTTTGCTTTTAAAAGACATGAACACGGCAGCCAGATGTCCATCGGACGCGGGGACCCGCACACACTGAGTTGTTATAGATGGAGATACAGCCGGCACGATTACCCCATCGATGACTTTGCCCCAAACTTTTAAAGGTTCCAACTCGGATTTTTCTTCCTCGCCTCCAATATACGGTATGACGTTGTCGACCATGTCAGGCCATGAAGCAAACGTTTTGCCGGCGCCGGATATAGCTTGATACGTACAGATCAGAGCCCGGTCGAGTCCAAAACGGTCCTTGAGAGGATGAAACGCGGGGACGTAACTTTGTATGGAACAGTTTGATTTGACCGCTATAAAACCGCGTTTTGTGCCGAGCCTTTTCTGCTGGCTGCTAATTACCTCAATATGCTCCGGGTTTATCTCAGGTATTATCATTGGAACGTCGTCGGACAGTCTATGCGCGCTGTTGTTTGAGACGACAGGGCACTCGGCTTTTGCATAGGCTTCTTCCAGCGTCTTTATTTCGTCTTTTTTCATGTCTACGGCGGAAAAAACAAAGTCGGCTGCGTCGGCAATCACGCCGATATCCGATTGGGCGGACATTACTGTTAGGTTTTTCGCAGTTTGCGGAATAGCGAGCTGCGATATCCAGCGTCCGCGTACAGCTTCTTCATATGTCTTTCCGGCTGAACGATTGCTTGCGGCTACGACTGCCAAATCAAACCACGGATGGTTTTCGATCAGGGATATATACCGTTGCCCAACCATCCCTGTCGCGCCAATTACGCCAACTTTGTATTTTTTCATATTCAGTACCTAACCCTTCCTATAAAAAATCATCAGCAGGGCTGGTCAACCGGCTGATTTTGTAATATAATGTTACATTATATGACTTCGCCTGTGTACTTTTCAATTAGCGTCACGATATCACAAACAAACTGCTTTGTCAACAAAAACTAAACGTCTAACAGGAAAGGAATGGCAATAAATGAGAATTTTCCCTAAGAAAAGAATAATATTTAAAGTACTGATTCCGGTGCTGATGGTCGCCTGTGTTTTCGAACAATTAGTGGCGCCGGTATCAGCGGCTGCGTATGAGCCGCCATACCAGACGCTTAAAATTGGCCTTTATTTTGGTACGACCGCGCTTCCATCGGCGAACCTACAAAATGTTGAAGGATTTGGCGGCGGTTTCGAATTTGGTTATTTTGACTCAAGCAGAAACTTTGTACCCATTAATGTCGACACATCCGAAAACAGGATCACGATGCTGATGGACCGGAATATGACCTGGTATACGGGAGATGGCACAAGCGCGGGGGAGTATCGTGAGGGTACAAATGGCGATGTAGTAATCGGTTGTTTCCACATACAACTTAATACGGGATACGATTCATTCGCTGAAGCAAAGAGCGAAGCGAGCAAATACAAAAACGCTTTCGTCAGATATCAATCGGGGAAGTTTATAGCTCTTATTGGGCAATATACGTCAAGGGACGCCGCCAATACAGCGATTGAATCGATGGAACTGAAAGGAGCTAGCATAAACGCTGGTACTTCAAATACGATAACTATATCAAGGACTGGGACAAATACTATCCTCTTTGAATTCGATATGGGGCAAACACCGCTTGGCGTCATGCCAAAGCCAAAGAATAACGTGAAATCAGAAACATGGTTTAAAGGGTTCAGGTATACAGGCGGATTTCAATATGCCAGGTTTGAAGGAATGTTCATTACGGTAATCAATTTCGTCGCCATCGAAGACTATATAAAGGGTATACTTCCAAACGAGATGGGCGCGTCATGGCCCCTTGAAGCGCTGAAAGCGCAAGCTTGTTGCGCGCGCTCATACGCGCTTTCGACGCTTAATAGGCACAACGCGAACGGATTCGACCTTTGCGTTACAGAGCATTGTCAAGTGTATCGCGGAAGGAACTCGACGAACGAGAGGACAGACCAGGCGGTCGAAGAAACCGTAGGCAAGTATATAACATATGACGGCAACTTATGTCAGACGTTCTACGCGTCGTCAAATGGCGGCGCCTCCGAAAGCGTTGAAAATGTATGGAACGACCCAGAGCCTTATCTGCGGGGCGTAGTAGACCCTTATGAGGCGGATATAGCGCCAAGTATTTCCAACTATAAATGGACAATCAGGTACACGCAGTCGCAAATAACGGAACGTCTGCGTGAAAGGGGGTATAACTGCTCGACTATCGTAAGCATTGTGATATCGAAATTTACGCCGACTGGTAATGTGCTTTCCATAACAATGACGGATTCAAAAGGGAAAAAATGGGGATTTTCTAAGAGGTCGGAACTCATAACCGCCCTTGGCGTTCCTACCCAGCGCTTTAGCATGGGGAGCGCCAGCGCGCAATCCGGTAGTATATTCGTAAACAACCCAACGCAGAAGATCTTACCTGGACCCGTGTTTTATGCTGTCGGCGCGAATGGGACGCCCGTCGAAATATCCGAGGATAATATGAGCGCTATCACAGCCTCTGGGGACGTTATAGTTGTTGAAGGTGAAAAAGAAACCGATACCGGCGACGCAACTGGCATGGAAAACGGAGTCTTCACTATTTCAGGGACAGGTAGGGGCCATCTTGTAGGGATGAGCCAGTGGGGCGCGTATTCAATGGCTTTAAACTACAACAAGACTTATATAGAAATTATAAAGTTCTATTTCACCGGGGTCGACGTCGGATGAACAAAAGCGACTTCAATTTTGACCTCCCTCCGGAGCTGATTGCGCAAACTCCGATAGAGCGCCGCGAACAGTCCAGACTCTTATGCTTGGGCAGATATACCGGGGAAATAAGCCACCGTCGGTTCTACGAATTACCAAAGTTACTAAGCAATGGCGATTGCTTGGTGCTCAACGACTCGCGAGTGCTGCCCGCGCGGCTTGTAGGCAAAAGGGAAACAGGCGGCGCGGTCGAGGTTGTGCTGCTGCGTGATTTGGGGCAAAGCCCGGAGGACGCGCGGAGCGGGGCGCTAAACGCGGGCGGCGGGCAGGAACGCGCGGGATCTTTTGACGAGGAATGTGAATGGGAGTGTTTAGTTCGCCCTGGTAAGAAGGTAAGGGTTGGGACAAGACTCCTATTCGGGAACGGGGAACTTACCGCCATTGTAACAGGGGAGACAGACAGCGGCAACAGACACATCAAATTTATATATCACGGAGTGTTCCACGAACTTCTGGAGCGGCTTGGC
>JGI24702J35022_10000033_pt1 | contig 56870 bp, 53 predicted proteins | sample TergutTh196P4_FD_35022 | JGI IMG/M metagenome (IMG submission 35022) | reverse complement strand
CTACTTATATTTCGCGGCAAAAACCCAAGCCCAAGCGGGGATGCCCTCCCAGATCCAGGACCGAGCAGGATTTATAGTAGAAAAGCGTGCAAAACTCAGGTCTATAATACGCCCATTTCAAAGGACATTGAGATTACGCTTACCGGTGTACAGTTTCGAATGAACGGTGATCCTGACGATGATAGGATAATAGAGATAGCGATCAAGGGAGAGTTTAGGCGTTATCTCTTCGGGAATCAGTCTAGTGATTATAGGGGGCGCTTTTCAATTGAAGGCTACGACTATACTGATTATGGCCATAATGCATGGATCGCATGGCTCCCGCCCAACCCTGCCAGCCCGCTGGTTTTTCTGAGCGGTGAAACCATTAAACATTTGGGATGGATAATATGCACCACAAGCCTAGACACCTTAATCATAAGCGTGTATGAGGGGCATAATACTGACATCTGGAATCAAGATCATGGATTAATAATATGCGCTCCAGCAAATAACCGAGCAGATGCGATGGTAATAATCGAAAATCTAAATCCCTTAGATAATGGTTGGTGGCACCGCTCATAGCAACCTGGGCAAGATTACATCGTCAGCTCTTTATGTCAAAACACCCATTCCTTCCCTCTCGCCAGCCGGAATACTGGCATAACACACTGGACTTTCTGCGAAAGTCGGCGTGTGTCTAGGGGGCTGCGACCCCTTTGGAAACCCCAGGAGTGGTGGGGAGCTGGGAGGTGTCACATGAGGGCGCTGCCTGAAACAAAGGGACACCAAGCTTAACTGAAACCGATGCCAACTGATTCCGTTCGCCTGGCTCGGTGATACTCTGCCGTTGTTTCCTTATGACGCATCGCCTTTAGTGGACACTTTTACTTTTAGGCAAAGAATGGCCTAAGATGTTTATACGTATCCGCGATGGCCTGGTTGATTACCCGGACATCTGCCAGCACGGGCATGAAGTTGACATCCCCCTCCCAGCGCGGCACGATGTGACAGTGGAGATGCTGGTCAACTCCGGCTCCGGCCACCCGTCCCAGGTTAAGACCGATGTTAAAGCCTGCTGGTCGGAGTGCTTCTTTAAGTATGTCGGCACAGCGGCTTACTATGTCGATATGCTCTTGGCGGGCGTTATCTTCCAATATGGAGAGCTGTGTGGTGTGGGCAAGGGGGGCAACCATTAGATGTCCGTTATTGTAGGGAAAAGCGTTCATAATCACGAAGTTAAAGCGTCCTCGGAATAAGATGAAATTGGCTTCGTCCTGTGCCTCTCTCGGCTTATCGCACAGGATGCACCTATCTCCTGCATTTTGCGCTTGCTCAATGTAAGCCATGCGCCACGGTGCCCACAGATGCTCCAAGGTTTCCTCCTGCTCTCGGTAATATTAGGTGTTGGCTACTTCTCTTGTCAATGCGTCGCACGTAGATTTGCTCTGCCCTCATACCTAGGAGTTTGCTCTCGCCGCATAACCGGAATATAATGCTCAAGTTGTGCTTGGCTATTAAGGCTCGTGCAACTTTGGTGGCTGGCATGAGCCCTTGCCATTGTATTAGTGGCTGGCCACCTGCCAGGAGGCCTTTTTGTACCCTGATAAGCTCCTTTTTCAAGTAAGCAAGCCCGCGCGCTATACTGGCGGCGAGTGGCATGCCGTGCGCAAGGACTGGGATGCCAAGACGCTCAGGTTTGCCTTGGGATACCCAGACCTCTATGAGATCGGCATGTCCAACCTAGCCATTCAAATCCTATATGAACTCCTGAACCGTCGGACGGACGTACTCTGCGAGCGTTTCTTTATGCCTTGGACGGATATGGTCGCCACGCTTCGCCGGGCATCCCATCCCCTGCGCTCGCTGGAGAGTGGCCACCCCTTGGGTGATTTTGATGTACTTGGGTTTTCCATCGGCTACGAACTTACCTTTACCAATATATTGGCTATATTGGATCTAGCTGGATTGCCTGTTTGGGCACGGGAACGAGCGGAGAAACACCCCCTGGTTATCGCTGGGGGCTCGGCCGTCTTCAACCCCGAGCCAGTGGCCGATTTCATTGACCTCTTTGTCATCGGCGAGGCGGAAGAGATCCTGCCTCGTCTCGTGGACTTGATTCAAGCGCATAAGGCCAACGGGAACTTGGCAAAAAAGGAGTTGCTCCGCACAGCGGCGGAGCTTCCCGGCATCTATGTGCCTGCGCTCTACAAGGTTACTGAGACGGTGGTACCAACACCATTAGATGGTGCACCGGGGGTCGTTAGGCGGCAAATTGTTACCTCCCTCCTTCCCTCCCCAGTGCGCCCCATCGTGCCCTATATTGAGACCGTTCATGATCGTGCCGCCGTGGAGATAAGCCGCGGTTGCACGCGAGGCTGCCGCTTTTGCAGTGCAGGTGTTATCTACCGTCCGGTGCGGGAGCGCTCGCCGGAGGAGACACTGGCGGCAGTGGACGAGGTTTTGCAAAACACGGGCTACGATGAAGTTTCGCTGGTTTCGCTTTCCTCGGGCGATTATAGCGGTATTGATGCGCTCCTCTCGGAGATCAACCGCCGACATGGGAGCGATATAGCTGTCTCACTTCCTTCACTGCGCCTGGACGAACACTCGGTTTGCTTGGTGGATGCGCTTCCTGGGCGGCGCAAAAGTGCGCTCACTTTCGCTCCGGAGGCGGCCAGCCCTCGTCTGCAACGAGTCATCAACAAGTATATCCCAGAGGATGAACTGCTTACTGCCGCTGGGCTTGCCTTTGCGCGAGGTTGGAGTGGACTCAAACTCTACTTCATGTTGGGGCTTCCCACGGAAACAGATGACGATGCGTCTTGCATCGTGGATCTTGCGCGCAAGGTACTGGCGACAGGCCAGCGCGCCTCGGGTCGCGCGCCGCAACTTCGCCTTAGTTTAGCTACTTTTGTACCCAAGGCCCACACTCCCTTTCAGTGGGTGTCACAGGCACCAGAGGAGACCTTGCACGCTCGGCACGAGATTATAAAGAGAGGACTTGGCAGGCGCGTTAAGCTCTCCTATACAGACACACGCGTGAGCCTGCTGGAGGCGGTCATGTCGCGAGGTGATCGTCGTTTGGGGCGGGTTATCCATCGTGCCTGGCAAGAGGGGGCGGTCTTTGACGGCTGGAGCGAGTGCTTCGATTGGGAGCGCTGGCAGCAGGCTTTTACGGCTGAGGGCCTTGATCCAAACTTCTATGCCCGTCGTTCACGTGCCCTGGACGAGCCCTTGCCTTGGGGCCATATCGACGTGGGGGTATCGCCGGGTTTTCTCAGTTCGGAATACCGCCGTGCTTTGGTAGCTGAACTTACTCCCTCCTGTCGTACGACTGACTGCAATGCCTGCGGATTGGAGGGCTGGGATGTGGGATGCCCGTAGTCAGTCGCTACTGTCTGACTCTGAGGCCGCCTGGGATATCGCCTTGAATTACCCGAGGCGTTTTGTTATATTGCGTCGCTTGATCGGCAAGAGTTACCGCTAGTCTCTGAGCAAAGGTGGTCCTGGAAGCCTGTTACAGGAGATCGTGCAAGGCACAAAAATAGCCTGTTATGCTTGTCTAAAACAGGCACGTGAGATAAAATAAGGACGATACTTGGAATTATACGATGATTCAGGATAACGAAGAACAGGTCGGCACAGCCCGGCTTAGCCCCCGTCGGGCGATTGCTTTGGCCATGGAAGGACGCTGGCGAGAGGCGGTGGTTGCTAACCGAACCATTTTGGAAAGCATCCCGGGGGATGTGGATGCCCTCAACCGCTTGGGGCGGGCTCACATGGAATTACATGAGTATAATGAGGCTCGAATTGCTTACCGGCGGGCAAAAGAAGTCGATCCTTATAACTCCATTGCTGATAAGAACCTAAAGCGCTTGGCTACTCTGAAAACGGAGAGCGCCGATGAGATCCCGCCGAAGGAAGACGACCGGCCGGTGGAACCTCGTTATTTTATTGAGGAGACAGGTAAGGCTGGGGTGGTACGGCTGGTTAATTTGGCCCCGCGCCAGGTGTTGGCCAAAATGGTGGCGGGCGACCGGGTGGCGCTTGAAATGTCGGACGGCAACCTGGTGGCTACCGATGACGCGGGTGCAGTCTTGGGCTGGGTAGAACCTAAACACGGTCAGCGTTTAGCACGTCTCATGGCCGGAGGTAACCGCTACCTGGCAAGCGTGGTATCCGCCTCGGAGACGGGGTTGTCGCTCATGATTCGCGAGATTTATCAGGATGCAAGCCAAGCCGGGCAGCTTTCCTTTCCTTCGCGCGGGATGGATAGTTTTCGCCCCTACGTGAGTGAAAAATCTTTCCGCTCACACATGGAATACGAAGAGGAGCCGGCCGAGGATCTTGGTTTCGGGGCGGGAGAAGAGGAAATAACAGAAGAAGCACCACCCGAGGATGTCGAAGCTCTGGAGGAAGAAGGGGGATAGTGATGACTCTGGGAAAGATCAAACCCATACAAATTGAAGAGGAGATGAAGAGTTCATATCTGGACTACGCTATGAGCGTCATTGTCTCCCGCGCCCTGCCGGATGTGCGGGACGGACTCAAACCGGTACATCGGCGTATCCTGTATGCCATGAAAGAACTGGGTATCCTCCACAATACGTCCCATAAGAAAAGCGCCCGCGTGGTGGGCGAGGTGCTCGGCAAGTATCACCCCCACGGAGATTCATCAGTCTATGATGCCATGGTGCGCATGGCGCAGGATTTTTCCATGCGACACCCATTGATAGATGGCCAGGGTAACTTTGGGTCGGTGGATAACGATCCGCCTGCTGCTATGCGCTATACCGAGGTGCGCCTGGCCGAGATTGCCGAACAGATGCTGCTCGATATCGATAAAGACACCGTGGATTTCATGCCCAACTTTGATGACAGCCTGAAGGAACCGGTGGTGCTACCCACCCGTCTGCCCAATCTTCTTGTGAATGGTTCGTCGGGCATTGCTGTGGGCATGGCGACCAATATACCGCCCCATAACCTAGGAGAGATTTGCCAAGCCCTGGCTCACCTCATTGATCACCCCGAGGCCGACGTGGACGAGCTCATGCAGTTCGTCAAGGGTCCCGATTTTCCCACCGGTGGCACTATATTAGGAACGGATGGTATCCGCGCAGCTTACGCTACGGGACGCGGGCGCGTCGTGGTGCAAGCTAAGGCATTCGTTGAGGACATGCCCAATGGTAAGAAGCAGATCGTTGTTACTGAATTGCCCTACCAGACCAACAAAGCTGCCTTAGTTGAGCGCATCGCGGAATTGGTCAAGGAGCGCAAGATAACGGGTATCTCGGATCTGCGCGACGAGTCTGATCGGCAGGGCATGCGTATTGTCATGGAACTGAAACGCGAGACTGAGCCGCGACAGCTATTAAACAATCTCTACAAGCAGACGCCCATGCAGTCGGCTTTCTTTGTTAATATGCTTGCCTTGGTGGGTGGGCAGCCGCGCGTTCTCAGTCTTAAGGAAGCGCTCCAGTTCTTCATCGACTTCCGCCGCGAGGTCATCACTCGCCGTAGCCAATACGAACTGCGCGTTGCTCGAGAGCGGGCGCATATCCTTGAGGGCCTCAAGATCGCCCTGGACTTCCTGGATGCGGTCATCAAGACTATCCGTGAGTCGGCGAATGCCGATGCCGCTCGCACTGCTCTAATGGAGCGCTTCAGCCTCTCCAGGCTCCAAGCACAGGCCATATTGGATATGCAGCTTCGCCGTTTGGCTTCGCTTGAACGCCAGCAGATCCTGGACGAGTTGGAGACTGTCAAGAAAAATATCGCTTACCTGGAAGACCTGCTTGCTAACCCATCGAAGATCCTCAGCTTGGTGAAGAAAGAGTCAAGTGCTATCCAGGAGAAGTTTGCGAATGGGCGCGCTACCGACATTACCTCTGAGGAAGCCAGAGACTTTAGTGAGGAAGATCTCATCCCTCACCAGGACATGGTGGTTACCCTTTCCGAGCGTGGCTTTGTTAAGCGCGTACCGGCCAAGTCCTATGCCCTGCAACACCGCGGTGGGCGTGGTATCATCGGCATGACCACCCATGAAGAGGATGCGGTGCGGTTCCTCCTTGCCGCTGATACCCATCATACCCTGCTCTTCTTTACCAACCGTGGCAAGGTATTCTCGGTGAAGTGCCATGAGGTGCCACTGGATATTTCGCGCATCTCCAAGGGCACGGCCGTGGTCAATCTCTTTCCCATCACGGGCGGAGAGAAGGTAACGGCTCTTGTGGCGGTTAGGGACTTCAAAGATGCTGAGTTTCTGGTGATGGCTACCGCCTGGGGAGAGGTAAAGAAAGTGGGCATTGATGCTTTCGCCCAAGTGCGCTCCTCTGGCCTCATAGCCATGGATCTCCCGCCTGCTGATAGTCTAGTCTCAGCCGCACTGGCTACCGATGATCAGGAGGTCATAATGGTTTCAGCGGAAGGACAGTCCATCCGCTTTGCTGTCAGTGAGCTGCGTGCCAGCTTGCGTGCCTCCGGTGGCGTATCGGGCTTTAAGCTTGGAGAGAATGATCAGGTGGTGAGCCTGGACATTGTCAAGCCAGAGGGATTTTTACTGGTGGCAACTGTCCTGGGCTTCGGTAAGATCACCCGTCTCGTGGCGTATCCCTCTCAACACCGCGCTGGCTCGGGCGTACGCACTTTCCGCACCACCGAGAAGACCGGTTTGGTGGTGGCCGCGCGGGTAGTGGATGAGAAGAGCGAGGTCATGCTCATCTCCGCTAACGGCATCATCACGCGTACGCCGGTCAAAGAGGATGATCCGCGCCTGGGAATCACCGAGCAGGGTCGCTCCACCCAGGGCGTGCGTCTCATGAGGCTTGACGAGGGCGACAGCGTAGTGGGCATCACATCTATCGGAGATGAAGCGGAGGATTCCTCCTTGGCCTCAGCTGGCTAGACAATTGGCAAGGGGTAGGCCGGAAGGCGGGCTCACATAATGAGATGTGAACAAACACCCGTCGCAATCTTGGGTTTCAGGAAGGAGATAGCAGGTTGAAAGAAAAAGTGGAAGCGGTCTTGGCTCAGGTTCGTCCCAGCCTCCAAGCCGACGGTGGCGATGTGGAGCTTGTGGAGATTGATGAGCAAGCGGGAATCGTGAGGCTCCGGCTCACCGGCCACTGTGCTGGTTGCCCCATGTCGCAGATGACCCTAAAGAACGGCATTGAGCGCGTCTTGAAGCAGGAAATCCCGGAAGTTAAGGCCGTACTCGCCGTCTAACCTGTAGCCCAGGGGAGTTGAAAAGAGGCCGAGATATCCCACTTGGCATTTTTGGGCTTTGCTTAAGCGCTCCTGGGCGAAGATAATCCAGGCGCGAGCGTTTGCCCATGAGAGGATAAAAGGACTCGCCGAGTGTTGTCTCTTGAAGATAGGTCTAGGTTGTCGAGGTGTTGGACGAAATTGTCGCTTAAATATACAGATGGAGGAAAAACCTCTTCTGAAGCTCGGCGGGTCTGTCCTAAGCTTTATCCAGCTCAAAAGCCCTATGTAGTACCTGGACAGCCCTTTTCGTTTGCGTCTCATCAATGATGACGGTGATACGGATCTCGGAGGTGGTGATGAGCTGGATGTTGATGCCTGCTACAGAGAGGGTGCTGAACATACGAGCGGCATATCCCGGCGTGTTCTGCATGCCGGAGCCGATGATGCTAACCTTGCCCAGATTGGTGTCGGCGATACATTCGCGCGCGCCGATCATCTCGGCGATGGGTCGCACCACGTTGAGAGCTTTCTCGGCATCGCCCTTGGTAATGGTGAAAGTGAGGTCGGTGATGTGCTGGACAGAAGCGTTTTGGACGATGGTGTCCACGCTTATCCCTGCTTGAGCCAGCGGCTCAAAGATGCCCGCGGCGATACCGGGATGATCGGGGACTCCCACGATTGTGATCTTGGCGACATCCATGTCGTGCGAGATGGCGGTGACCTTTTGCTGTACTTCCATAGTTCCTCCATGTATCAAGGTTCCGGGCGCGTCGTTGAAGCTGGAGGCAACAAGTATCGGCATATTGTAGATCTGCCCCAATTCAATGGCGCGCGGGTGCATTACCTTTGAGCCGTAGCTTGCCATTTCAAGCATCTCCTCATAGCTGATCTCACTCAACTTGACTGCTTCAGGCACCGCACGCGGGTCGGCGGTATAAATGCCTGCCGTGTCGGTGTAGCGCTCGCAGGCGCGTGCCCCCAAGCTAATGGCGAGGGCGACGGCGGTGGTATCTGAGCCACCGCGCCCCAGAGTGGTGATATCCATACCAGTAGAGCTTGGGGCGTGGCTATCCTGAGTATTTGATGGGGTGATTCCTTGAAAGCCGGCGACGATAACGATTTTGCCATAGTGCAATTCTTCTTTGATGCGATGGGGATTGATGGCTACGATACGTGCCTTGCTGTGGTTGGCATCAGTTTGGATGCCGGCCTGGGCTCCGGAGAGGGAGATCGCTTCATGCCCTTCAGCCCTAAGAGCCATTGCCAAAAGGGTGCTGGTTACGATTTCGCCGGTGGACAATAGGACATCCATCTCGCGCGCATTGGGCTTTTCGGCTACTTGGCATGCAAGCTTAATGAGGTCGTCGGTTGCATCGCCCATGGCGGAGACCACCACCACTACGTCATCGCCCTTGCGGCGAGTAGCGATGATACGCCGTGCGACGCTTTTGATTCTTTCGGCGGAGGCGACGGAGGTGCCTCCGTATTTATGGACAACGAGAGCCATGTCTATTTCTTGGTGGGACACTTCCATTGAGAGCAAACATCAGCGATTCGCTATGATAGAGCCTGTTTGCTAGCACCATCGTGCCTTTCTACCAGATGGTTCCTAGTATACATTAACTGCGGCTATTTTTCCCTGAACATGCGCCGCCACCAAGGAGGCCGACCTCGGCTACCATAGCTTGGGCTGGGAAAACTCCTCTCGCAGCGGTTGCAGCGGAACGACTTATACACTTTATTGTAAGAGATGTTTTCCGAGCCGCAAAAGGGGCAGAGAGCTGCGCCATAACTTTCTCTTTTGCCGGCCAAGTATTCATCTTCGCGTCTGGGCATAAATTCCCTTTCTTTGGATAAGCACTAACTTACAAGCGTTGTTACCAAGAGCTAAGCACTCATCGTACCTCTAGTTTCAGGTGTTGAGCTATAGGTTGCTGATGACACCTTGGGGCTAATAGTTCACAGCTACCGAACAAACTCTTCCAAAATATTATAACCATTGGCAATTGAAATTCCAGTTCGTCTCGCCTCGGACTCGGTAAAGCGCTGGCCCCCGTTTGTAGCAAAGCCTGGCCCCCACATTAAAAAAGGCACCGGCTCAGCTGCATGAGTCTGGATAGGTATGGGGGTGGGATGATCTGGCAGGACCAAGAGGCGCAGGTTGCGCTCCCGACGGAGCCTACTTACAACAAGCGCATCAGCTTTTTCGATGGCTGTTATTTTTTCATCGGCCTTGCCAGAATGCCCAGCCTCGTCAGGGGCCTCTATGTGAATAACGGTGAGGTCGTGTTGCTCAAGGGCAGCCAGAGCTCCCTGTGCTTGGGCGGCGAAGTCGTTGTCCAGGTTGTCCGTCACGCCGGGGATATCCAGGATGGTCATGCCCATCATGAGTCCCAACCCTCGCAGGAGATCAACGCCTGAGGTCAGGGCAGCGCTCAATCCGTACTTTTCTTTGAAGGGTGGGGTGTGGGGGATAGCCCCGCTACCCCAGAAAAGCCAGATGGCGGTGGCCGGGATCGCACCGCGTGCAATGCGCTCAAGGTTAACGTGATGGTCATGAAGTATGGCCTCGGCATCTTTCATCAACTTCCGCAGGAAATTGCTGCCATCTCCTTGGGGCAGGAAGTTGGTTATGGGCTTGCCTGGGATGTCGTGGGGTGGGATGCAGATAGCCCGCTCTACCTCGGGGTGTCCCTTGATCTTCAGGAGATGACGGTAACCCACGCCGGGGTAAAAGCATACCTCATCTGAGCCAAGATAAGCGTTCAGGGCACCAATCAACTCTCGTGCTTCCGTATCGCTGATATGTCCCGCACAGTAGCTCCACATGCTCCCCGCCTTGATGGCCACTAGATTGCAACGGAAGATGGCCTCGTCCGAATCAATACCAACCCCCATGCTAATGGCTTCAATGGCGGCGCGTCCGCGGTAATAGATCTCCGGGTTGTATCCCAAGAGGGACATGCAGGCGATGGCACTGGATGGTTCCATGCCTGGTGGCACATTGTTGGTCAGCCCAAGATGCCCCTCTCTTGAGATGGCATCCAGATTTGGCGTGCATGCAAGCTCAAGAGAGGTTTTGTTACCTCTATCTACAAGCGGCCAACCAGCTGCTCCATCTATGATGAGAATAGCGTATTTAGGCACCATAGCATTCTCTCCCCAAGACCCAGATTCTTAATTGTAGCCCAATTTGCCCAAAAGCTAAACTGTGGCTATACTGTTGGGTTACGGGGCGTAGCGCAGCCTGGTCAGCGCGCAGCGTTCGGGACGCTGAGGTCGGTGGTTCAAATCCACTCGCCCCGACTTTTCTCCTCTGGCTATCTCCAAACAGTATTGCGGTGGGTTGCATTGACTCCAGAGTAAAATGGAGATCTTTTAGGCACTGCTCAATGCGAACCCTCGCTTCAAAGGCGACAGAGCTTCGCTTGTAAGAGAGTAGGCGTTGAGATGGAGACTTTCTGGCATCAGCACTGCCGGACGCTGGATGTTCTAGGAGAGCCCCAAAGCCCCAAAAGTATCTAACTGGCGAGCGGTTTTCCCGAGCCTTGCCAAAATATGTCCTCCGCTTTGTTTTGAGCATACTTCGTGGTTTGGCCATTTTGCAAGGAAACCTCTTTGGGTGCATAATAGTCCCGATGTCCATACCTATCGCTCGTCCCTGGTTTTATCGCACTGCGGCTGTGGTAGCGTTCATTTTTGCCCAGATCTTGGTGCTGGCGATGCCCGTCAAATTGCAAGAGCCGGGTGATTGGGGTTTCCAATACGCCACCCGCAACTTTGCTGAGGGACGTCTCACTCTTACTCACGAACAATACATTCAACAATCGCAGGAAGCCGGGGGTGAGAGTAGGTGGCTATCCAGTTATGGCCTGGTAGGGGATGATTCTTGGGCGTTCACCTGGGCTCCGGGCTACGCTTTCTATCTGGCACCATTTGAGCGTATTGGTGTCCCTCAGCTTGGAGCCTCGCTTCTGTCGCTGGGGGTGGTAGTGGTACTCTACCTATTGCTAGCACGCTTAAAAGATGAAGAAACTGCTCTTTTTGGGGTGACCTTACTCGTTTTTACGCCGCTCTATCTGGCTATGTGGCAGCGGGTGTACATGGATTCGTTTGCTGCCCTGGCTTTCTGCGGCATGGGTGGAGGATTGTATCTGTATTATTGGCTTAGCCGGGATCGCCTCGGCGTACGCTCAAGCGCGGCCGTTCTCCTCGCGGCTGGCTTTTTGCTCATGGCGAGCGTAGGGGTGCGCTATACCAATATTGCTATATTTGTTGTATTTGGGGTACATTTTTTGGTCATGACTGTGCGCTTGCATCGGCACCGCGTGCGCTTCTTGCCGATAGGACTTTTCTTTGGACTGGGAATAGCGCTGTCCGGGATAGGGCTCTTGGCCTACCAGGGCAGGGTCTTCGGCTCATTTTTCAATTCCGGTAGCGAGTTTGCTCAGTTTGGCATCCGCTTTGCATGGGATTATCAGCTTGGTGAGGGCTATGGTATCGTGCGCAGAAACATCATATCGCTTTGGGTGCCGCTTCTGGCGGCCCTGCCGATCATTTTAGCGGCCGCTCCGGCGTTTGTCGTTGCTGCTTACGAGAAGGGGTTTTTCTTTCGCCGAACCGATAATTGCCCAGAGTTGCCGGTACATATCTACCGTGTCATTTTAGGATGGGCAGTCGCCGTCTTCGGAATTTATGTCATGTATGATTGGACATCTTTCCAAAATGGTGCCAGGTTCCTCTTTCCGTTGCTCACCCGCTTTTACCTGCCAGCACTCTTGCCAATGGTTGTCATCGTCGCTCTCATGCTCCGGCGCCTTTCTGCGAAACTTTGGGGGAGCGTCCTTGCCGTACTGGTTGTGTTGGGGGTCATCTTTTTCATCCAAGTTGCTCGGATACAGGTATATTTTGCTGACGGGGCTACGCCGCCTAGCCTGAGCCTCCCTGCCATGCCTGCAAACATTTCTGCGGTGCTTTCCGAGGAGTGCGGGTTATGAAAATCGACGTTGGGTTGGCCTTTTTGCGACGATATTGGCTCTGGTGTGTGGTTGCTTTCTTTGCCGTATTGCACATCTTCATTTTCACTCGTGTTTTCCAAAGCATCGACAATGCTGATGTTGAACTCTATTTCAATTACGCTTCAAATATCATGTCAGGTCAGATTCCCTACCGCGATTTTACCATGGAATATCCGCCTGGGGCGTTGCTGGTCTTTCTACTCCCCCGACTCTTTGCCTCGACGCTGGAGGTGTACGGTCCGGCCTTTGCTCTGACGATGCTGGCCTTTGATCTGGCCTGCCTTTTCATGATTATCTCGCTGGCACGTCGCCTGAAACTTGCGGTGGTGCCAACTCTTATTATTTATTCCCTGGTAGTGATCTCGGTGGGGTCCATAGGCGTGCAGCGCTTCGATTTCGCTCCTGCCGCCCTTTCCCTGGCAGCCGTCTTTGCTTTCGGACGGGGAAACTACAAGAGTTCCTGGGCGCTGGTAGCGGTGGGCACCTTGATTAAACTCTATCCCATTGCTCTGGCTCCGCTTTTTCTCATCTATCAGTGGCGCCACCAACCATGGCGGAGCATAGTGGCCCCAGTACTCGTTTGCGGTGCGGTACTTGTTTGTGCCATGTTGCCTTTCTTTGTCCTTAGCCCGAGTGGATTCACGAACGCCTTTTCGCTCCAGAGCGGGCGGAATTTGCAGATAGAGAGTTTCTATGCCTCATTACTCTTTATGTCTCATGCCTTGGGTGGCTCAACCGTGGCGGTCTTTTTCGGGCCTGTTTCTTGGGATATGACTTCACGCTATGCGGCGGGCATTGCGTCAATATCTCTGGTTGCGATGTTCTTCGCGGCGGCTACCGTCTACTACACATATTTTCTGCCTTACCGCTGGAAACAGGCTATAAGTGTCGGGCCGCCGGAGCCTCCCGCCCTCGGTCGCCTGGTGAATTTCTCGTTGCTTTTGGTCATCGTTCTCCTCATGACCAGCAAAGTGGTGTCCACCCAATTCATAGTCTGGCTTTTGCCGTTTGTACCTCTCGTCAGCGGGCGAGCTCGGCACGCTGTTTGGCCGATCTTTATCGTGGCGGGGTTACTTACCTGGTATATCTATCCCCTGCACTACGGAGACCTTTACGATCTATATGTGTTACCCATGCAAGCCCTCTTTTTACGTAATATCATTCTGATCATCATAGCTTTCTGGCTGTGGGAGGCGCGTGAGCCAGAGCTAGGAAGCGAGGAGATGATGGAGCGGTTGTTACCTAATTGTGCCTAGAGCAGTGGCTCCAATGGTCACGGCCAATCCTAGCATAAGCAGACAGATGACGAGCAACAATCACAGGGAGAGATTGACGACTACCATTCAAGTGCACATTTAGCACATTTCTGCGGTCAGTTCACGCCCTCCCAACAGGTGCAGGTGTAGGTGGGGCACGACCTGTCGGCCATGTGGGCCGCAGTTAATGATCAGGCGGTAACCGCTGAGGGCCACCCCGTGCTCTTTGGCCAACCTTTGGGCTACGAGTATCATATGTCCTAGCAACCCCTCATCTTTTCCCCCCAGATCATTGAGTGAGGTGAAGTGTTTTTTAGGGACGATCAGGATGTGGATGGGGGCTAGGGGGCTGATGTCGGCGAATGCTAATACCCATGTATCATCGTAGAACTTGGTGGTGGGGATGACCCCCTCAGCTATCTGGCAAAAAATATCCTGTTCCATGGAGGTCTCCTTAGGCAAAAATCTGGTATAGCGTTGCGCTGATCGTGATCTAGGCCGATTCCTGGGCGTATTTTGGTATTTCCTCGGCGAAAAGGTCACCCCCGTACATATCGTAGGCTACTATGGCGGGGAACTCTGTTATCTCCAATCTTAACATGGCCTCAGCTCCGAGTTCGGGATAGGCTATTACCTCTGCTCGGCGTACGGCTTTGGCTAGGAGTGCCCCTGCCCCTCCGTAGGTGACCATATAGACGGCACCGTATCGCACAAGGGCTTCTTTTACCATTGCGGTACGTTCACCTTTACCTAATAAAACCCTCACTCCAACCTGCAATATGGCGGGGGTGAAGGGGTCCATGCGGCTACTGGTAGTTGGGCCGCAGGCACCGATGATGCATCCAGGCGGGGTGGGTGAAGGCCCCATATAATATAATGTCTGACCTACAGGGTTAAAAGGCAGAACTTGTCCTTGCTGGATTAGTGTCGCTATTTTGGCGTGGGCGGCATCCCGCGCCGTATAGATCACTCCGGAAAAGGAGATAATGTCGCCTGCCCGGAGTTGAGAAATAGTATCCTTATCTAAGGGCGAGATGATGTCGAGCTTGGTCGTTATAGTATCACCTCCGCATGACGAGCGCTATGACACTGTAGGCTTACAGCTACTGGCAGTGAGGCAAGGTGACAAGGTAGCGCTATAGCATGGACGGCGATGGCGGTGGTCGTGCCGCCGAGACCGAGCGGTCCGATGCCCAGCTGATTCACTGCGGAGAGCACCTCTTGCTCCAGGGTAGCGACCTCGGGGTCAGTTGCGGGGCGCCCCACTGGCCGGAGTAGGCAACGCTTGGCTTCGGTGAGTGCCACTTCTGCGGTGCTTCCGATTCCGAGCCCTATAATGAGGGGCGGACAGGCCTTCCCGCCGGCTTCTTTCACGGTGACCACAACGCTTTCCATGATGCCTGTCGATCCAGCCCCGGGTTGCAACATGAAAAGCCGACTCATATTTTCTGCTCCACCCCCCTTGGATACGAATCTAATCTTAAGTGCTTCGCCAGGTACAATATTTACGTGCATTACGGGCGGGGTGTTATCACCCGTGTTCCAGCGCTGGGTGAAAGGCGAGGTCACCATTGAAGCGCGGAGATAGTGTTCCCCGTAACCCCGGCGCGTGCCATCGGCTACGGCTTCAGACAGGTTGCCGTCCACGATATGGACATCCTGCCCCAGCTCTAGGAAGAATACAGCTACCCCGCAGTCTTGGCATAATGGCAGGTGTTCTGTGTGGGCAAGTCGGGCATTTTCCAGAAGGTTGGCCAGAATACTTTTTCCCAGCGGTGAGTGCTCACGCGTCAGTGTGGCACCTAGGGCTACCAGCATGTCTGGGGGCAATTCGAAGCTCGCTCGGCGAATGAGTTCTGTTACGGCATGGCTTATCTCTGCAGCCCGGATTTCTCTCATGGGGTTATTCTAGCACGAACAAGTAGCATTATGCAGGCAGTACTTTCATAGACGCAGCCAATTTTTATGATGCCCGATGACGTAAGCTTGGTCATGCACCTCGGACAAAAAAGAGCCTGCGTTGGTGGGCGCAGGCTCGCACTGGGTATTGTCGCTCCTATTCTGCAAACACTCTGACCCTCTCNTTGTCGGTGACATCTATTTCCAGTTCAGAGAGTGACTGGATGAGTTCCTCGGCATTCATGTCCTTTAGACTCTTTAGGTCAAGATTAACTCCCTTTTCCTTAAGGGCATTCTCAACTTGACCGGAAACCTCGCTAGGAATGAGAGAGGTGAACTTCATCCCCGCTCGAATGAGGGCTATCGGCACGCGGATATTGGCCTTCTTTGCGCCTTCAGCACCACTTTCGCCGAGAGGCGAGTCCACTAGCACACGCAGATACTTTATGGTGCGCTGGCTGGGTGGGGGTGCCTCAGAATAGGCTGTTCGCGAGTGTTCTACGGCATCCAAGAGTTGCAAGGCCTCCTCAATGCTTATTTTCTTGGTAGCCAGCATTTCCAGAACCTTTTTGCGATTGTCCGACATTTTATTCTCCCTAAATTTATTTTTGGGTATTAAACAAAGTTTATTAGTACCTCACAATGGGCTGCTTGTATCTCTGCCCGCAGACCGCCCAAAGCGGAGAGGAGGCGCCACAGGCAAGGACCAGCCGTAATGAGCGGGCGAGCTTTGCCCAAAGGCAGCAGTATGGCTGCCAAGACCAAGATACAGGGCAAGGCGATTAGCATTATGGCCAGTAGTGCGGGATAGATAAAGAACCAAGGCAGCCATAGGCCTCGGGGGCCCCTCTTTGTGGGGAACCGCAGGTGCAGTAGTATGGGCAAGCTCACTTATATACTCCATGACTCACGACAACCTCTCCAATGCTTCGGTGGCAGTGATCTCGCCCCGCTCCAGAAGATCAAGCACATCTGCTGGTAGCGCTGTATCGGGTGTGGACGCAACTTCTACCATCCTTAGTTTGCCCGCGAGCCGACCCAGGCGGTTTTTTACGGTGGGATAGCTTATACCGAAGAGTTGCTCCATATCCTTGATGGATCCATGAGTTCCTACGAAAGCCACGACGAATACCTGGTCCTCGGCGGTAAGTTGGGCCAGTGGCGGCAGGGCGAACTCGCCCTCAATAGCAACGTTGTTTCTTGTGAGCCTCACCCGTTCCACGACGATTTCCTCACCGCTGGTAAGGTGGGTAAGCTCCGTCCAATCTCGAGCCATATTTCCTCCTTCAGGTGTTAAAAATGTATTTAATTGATTCAATTATAGCATTGATATTAATAATGTCAATAGTGGAATTTAAAAAATTAATATGAATTAGCGGGCTGTATTATTGAATGCGTGATATTGATACCGTAATTCGCAACGGAGTATATTTAGATCTTCCGCTGCCAGCTTTCTGTGATACTGCTACCTTTTTAGATAACCGATACAAACAGCTTGTCTCCGAACACGCCGCCGACCTGCCTCGGGCGGAATATATGTTGATGTAGCGCGGTCGGCTCATGCCCGTATCAGTTTTCGTGCGATGCAAGAGGCGGAAAATGGTGTATCAATCATTTGGCGTATGGCAAAGCTATTTTTCCAACGCTACATACAAAGATATTGACGTGTGAGTCTTGGAGATATGTAAACTAATATGGGAAAGAAGAACAAAAATTCAATTGACAAAACATTTCATGAGGAAAGAGCTGTCGTTGAGGAAATATGGTGGTCAAGAATACGCCGACAAGCTATATATTGTCCGCGATTAAGATGCGTTAGTAGATTAGGCCCTTGGTCACTAGCTAGCTTTAGTTGTGCCTGTGTTTTGCAGGCAGCCACTCGAACAGTAGGCAATCATTTTTGGCTTGCGGGCCTCTTTTTAGCTTTAAAGTGGCAGCGACTAGACTTGAACTAGTGACCAAGGGCTTATGAGTCCCCTGCTCTACCACTGAGCTACGCTGCCAAGTTTCTTAGTTTATCGCTTGGTGCCTGCGATGTCAATCTAAAGACCAGACCAATGGGCTTTATCTTGCTACGCCTCAATCTCTATCTCTAAGGACGCCTTGCATCTCAGAAGGGCCGTACACTGCCCCACTGGCGTTATTGAGTGACAGATTCATGCCAAATGTGGGTAGGTCACGCAGGTGGTCGTAGTGCTGATGGGGAAGAAGAACTGCCTGCAAAATAAGCTGTTCCGAGGTGCTGAGCGAGCTGAGGCAACCGGCATCTAGCGCAAGAACTCCGTTGACCGGCACTCCAGGCAATTTGGCAGAACCAGCTTTGATATTGTGTACACCCAAAATCTTATTTTTATAGCATTCCTCGATCCATCGTAGGATAGCGCTACTATCTTCCTGCGCGGTGTATATTGAAACAGCGGTGGTTGGGTGGGGCTATAAGCTTCTCCAGGGATCGGCCGCTTATATTTTAAACGGGTTCAGGCTTGCGTGATCGTCGCAAGTCTCCGCCCCTTCTTTGCGCTTCAGGTACCCCACCGCGGTGTAAGTAAAGGGGGTAGCCAGGACCTCAATGGCTACCTTGGCCAGCCAGTGGTTCATGACAAGTCCGACACTAAAGTTCGGTCCGGCGAAAGCAATGGCAATAAAGAGGGCAGAGTCCAATCCCTCTCCGACTACGCTTGAGCCTATGGTACGTAGCCACAACCAGCGTCCGCGCGTGGCTACCTTTAGGCGCGAAAGTACCAGTGAATTGGTGAACTCGCCTGCTAGGTAGCCGCTAAAGGAAGCGAGCAATAAGCGAGGAGTATAGCCCAGGATAGCTTCATAAGCACTCTGCCCCCCCCAGGAAGATGCTGCAGGCATGAGTCCGCCTGACCAGACGAAAAGAGCGAAAAAGAGGTTACACAGAAAGCCTAGCCAGATGATACGCCGTGCCCAGCGGAAACCATAGACCTCGGTTATGATGTCGCCAATGACATAGCTCAGGGGAAAGACGATTACGGCGGCTGGTAGCATAAATGGGCCGAGTTCGACTAGTTTAACGCCGATGGTATTAGCGGCGATCAGGCAGGTGACGAAAAGGGCGCTTATAACCAACAGGTGACTGCTGGGGCGGGTGACCATGGGATTTACAGCCAGTCCTTGCGGTAAAAATAATACAGCATGGCACCAGTGATGAGAAGCATGAAAGTCATGATAATAATCCAGGAGAAGGGGTTGCCGGTATCCACGTCGCCGGGTAGCGCTACATTCATGCCGTAGAAAGTGCCAACCACTGAAAGCGTTGTGCCTATAGTGGCCAGAATGGTCAGGACACGGAGTACATCATTGATGCGGGCAGAGGCCAAGCTGTCATGGGTGGCGTGTAACCCTTCAATAATTTCTTTGTACTCATTGAGTCCATCCCAAATCTTTTCTAGGTGATCCACCATATCGCCAAAATAGACGGAAAGATCTTTCTTGGAGAATCGGCGTAGCTTTGCCTCCAGACCGCCAAGCAGGGTACGCATCGGCCAGATGGTGCGACGGAAGGAGATGACATCCCTTCTCAGGCGCGAGATCTCGCGTACCGTGTTGCGCGTTCTGGGAGAAAAGATGTGGTCCTCAATCTCCTCAATGCCGCTTCCAGTTTTGTTGAGGATTGGCAGGCAATAATCTATCAGACGGTCGAGGATGCGATAGAGAAGGTAGCCAGTGCCATTTCCCATGACATCCTGTCGCAGTTCATCATTGTTTTGACAGGCATCGAACAAGCCGTGTAGTGGTTTAAGCTCTCCCCTATGTAGAGTAATGAGGTAACCATCACCGATGAATACCGAGACCTGGCTTTGGCTAAGGATCTGCTCTTTCTTATTATAGCGCGGGAAATTGAAGACGAAAAATAGGTAGTCCTTGTACTCATCCATTTTGGGGCGCTGGATGCGGCTGAAGACATCGTCTAGGTCGAGAGGGTGGAAGGGGTAATTGTCAGCTAGGTACTCGCGTACCTTTTCTGTGGGCGGCTGAATGTTTATCCAGTTTAGCTCGCCCAAGGCGAGCTGTTCCAGGTTGAGGCTGTCAATCTGATTGTAACGAGTTTGCGACATCTTATTTCCTGCCTTAAAATGCTGTCGGTATTCTACTCCAAGTCGTCTGTAAAATGAAGCGCTTAAGACGCGCAGGGGTACAAAAGCCAACACAAGGTCTAAGGATTGGAAACTGTTGCATTAATCATGACTGGTTTTAAACTCTTCTTTGGTGATTGACCGCATGCGCTTTGACTGTTAAACTGCCAAACGGGGGAAACATTTCTTGTATGAGCGTAGTGAAGATTGTCACTGCGGCTGAGATGCGCCGCATGGAAGAAGAATGTGTCAAGCTTGGTGTGAGTACAGCCATGCTTATGGAGAAGGCTGGGCAGGCAGTGGCACAGAGCGTATGCCGCACGTTGGGTATGGTTGCTGGCAAGCACATTGTTATCCTTGTTGGTCCCGGCAACAATGGAGGCGATGGCCTGGTGGCAGCGCGCTATCTCTGCGACTGGGGTGCTCGGGTCAGCGTCTTTCTAGCAAAAGCTCGCTCAGAGGATGAACGCAACTTTGGTCTAGTGAGAGAGAGGGATGTTGCCGTCATGGGTCCCCCTACGTCTGGTTTGGATGATCTACTAGCTTCCGCTGATGCTGTGCTGGACGCTCTCTTTGGTACGGGACAGAACCGGGGCATAGAAGATGTCTATAAGGAGGCCTTAGAGAAGCTTGCGGTAGCTAAGCGACACCGCCCAGCCTTGAAAGTCTTTGCGGTTGATTTGCCATCAGGTTTGAATGCTGACACAGGGCAGCCAGATCCAGTCACGCCCTTTGCTGATCATACACTCACGCTGGGGCTGCCCAAACGTGGTCTGTATATGCCGGAAGGAGCGGCGCGGGCTGGAGAGATCTTCATTCTTGATATTGGGCTTGCACCACACATTGCAGCGGATGTGAACACCGAGCTTCTTACGGTGGGGCAGATGCGGGCGCTGTTGCCGCCCCGCTCATCCTACGCCCACAAGGGGAGCTTTGGACGGGTGATGGTAGTGGCAGGTTCGGTGAACTATATCGGAGCGGCCTATCTAGCCTGCGCAGGAGCGGCGCGGGTTGGGGCTGGTCTTGTAACACTGGCAGCTCCGGAGAGTATTATCTCGGCAGTGGCAGCCAAGATGCCCGAGGTGGTTTATATCCCCCTGCCGGAAAGCACTCCGGGGGTCATCCGGCCGGAGGCGCTGGGATTTATAAGATCGGTGGCCGAATTTGACGCTGTTCTTATCGGCCCGGGGTTGGGTCGGGCGGCGGAGGCTTTTCTTGACTGCCTCCTAGATGGCAAGCTACCCTTGCGTCTTGTATTGGATGCAGATGCCATTAATGCGCTCGCAAAAGTGTCGGCATGGTGGCAGAGATCTGGTTTCGAGGCTATTCTTACCCCGCATCCCGGTGAGATGGCGCGTTTATTGAAAATGACCATAGAAAGGGTGCAGTCGGGGCGTATTGCCATTGCTAAAGAAAAAGCTGTTGTCTGGGGCAAGACGGTGGTTCTAAAGGGAGCCTTCACCGTAGTGGCTGCATCGGATGGCCGCTGTCGTGTAAGTCCTTTTGCCAATGCTGCTCTGGCCTCCGCGGGTACGGGCGATGTTTTAGCAGGGGCTGTAGTCGGGCTTCTGGGGCAAGGGCTAACCCTGTTTGATGCGGCTTCACTCGGTGTCTATCTGCATGCCCGTGCGGGTGAGCGAGTGCGGGTTCAAATGGGGGATACCGGCATGCTCGCTTCTGACCTTTTGCTGGAGCTGCCGCAGGCGATAATGGAGTTAAAAGATGGCGAATGGTCCGGTTCGGGCTGATTGTTGGTATAGGTGGCAGAGAGTCTGATAATCGGTGATGGGGGAGACATATGCTCTTAGCGATTGGTATTGGTAATACTTCTATCAAATTGGGTGTCTTTGATGGCGACAGCCTTGTGGTTACTTTCCATGTGGCGAGTGTCATCCACCGCTTATCGGATGAATATGCTCTTACCATCCTGGGCCTTCTTAAACTGAAAGACATTTCCCCTGTGCAAATTACGGAGGCTGCCTTGTGGTGTACGGTACCTTCCATTGCGCCCTCCTTTGATGATCTGCTACAGAGGTATTTTAATGTCCGGCCACTAGTCGTCGCCGCAGGGGTCAAGACGGGCATCAAGATTCGCATGGATAGCCCTCGTGAAGTGGGCGCCGACCGCATCAGTAACGCTGTGGCCGCACATGCTCTCTATGGGGGGCCGGTCATCATCGCGGATATGGGCACCGCCACTACCTTTGACATCGTCTCGCGAGAGGGAGACTACTTGGGTGGTGCCATTGCCCCAGGTATAGTAATGGCAGCGGAGGCCCTTTTTACCCGCCCGGCGCAGCTCTACCGTGTGCCTCTCAATGCGCCGAAGAAAGCCATTGGCACGAACACCGTCAGCGCCATGCAGTCAGGGCTTATCTATGGCTATGTAGCCATGGTGGAGGGCCTGGTGGCTCGCTTCCAAGGCGAACTGCCGGTCTTAGCCAAGGTCATCGCCACGGGCGGCTATGCACCGCTGATCATGCAAGAAACAGGCGTCCTGAGCGTATATAACCCAGATCTTTCGCTCATGGGACTGAGGATCATTAGCCAGATTAATACGGGCTAGCTCTTGCGCTTGGTGGGCTACATGCTATTTAGGGCTGTGCTATGATTAAATCTCCAATGACTGTTTTACAAGGCAAGACCATTGCTCTTGGCATCACTGGTTCCATAGCTGCATTCAAGGCGGCGGAATTGGCGAGCGCTCTCACACAAGCAGGCGCGATGGTTGATGTTATCATGACTGAGGCGGCGCAGAGATTCATCTCGCCTGTCACTTTGCGCGCTATTACCCATCGGCAGGTAGCAACGGACATGTGGGAGGTGCCGGCCAAATTCGAGATTGAGCACATCTCGCTCGCCGAGGCGGCCAAGGTGTTGCTCATCGCCCCAGCTACGGCTAACACCATTGCCAAACTGGCAGGAGGACTTGCCGATGATCTCCTCTCTACGACTGCGCTGGCAACCAAGGCACCAATGGTGATCGCCCCGGCCATGAACGATGATATGTATGCCCACCCTGCAACGCAGCAGAATATAGCCCGACTCAAGGAGCGCGGTGTACTTTTTGTCGAACCGAGCTTTGGACGCCTTGCTTCAGGCAAGATTGGACAAGGGAGGCTTGCCAAACTCGAAGAGATTATAGGTACGCTTAGTGCAGTGCTGGGACGCGAAGGCGAGCTTGCTGGATGGAAGGTGGTGATCACCGCTGGCGGCACGCGGGAGCCGCTCGATCCAGTGCGCTATCTTGGCAACCGGAGTTCCGGCAAGATGGGCTATGCTCTAGTTGAGGCTGCCCGTGACCGGGGAGCAAGAGTGATACTCATTTCTGCATCGGATCGTCCTGCTCCAGCGGGGGTGGCTGTCGTGCGTGTGGAGACGGCCTCGCAGATGCAGGTTGCAGTGGCGGAAGCGGTGATGGGGGCTGATGTTCTAATCATGGCTGCGGCTGTGGCCGACTACCAGGCTAAAGAGGTGGCGGCACAGAAGAAAAAGAAAACAGACGAAACACAGTATCTTGAGCTTAAACGCACGCCAGATATACTACAGGGCGCGCGCGGGCATTTTGTCAGGGTGGGCTTTGCCGCCGAAAGCGAAGACTTGATCGCAAACGCCCGGCATAAACTTGATGAGAAAGAGCTTGACCTTGTCATTGCGAACGATATCACCGAGTTTGGATCAGGCTTTGAGACAGATACCAATCATGTGACCATGATCAGTCGAGACGGCGGAATGGAGGCCTTGCCCCTCCTTACCAAGCGCGAAGTCGCCGATCGGGTGTTGGACGCGATAATGAGGCTTGCCCGGCTACGAGGCAAGAAGAAAAATCACGGAGAGGGTTTGGAGTAGTGTGCTCTAAATGGATGCCGCAGGCATATTATGGCTAAGGGCGCGCCGAGTCTATCTTTTCCCGCAGGGTTTCCTGCCTCTTTTGTTTAGTGTTCTTCTCTTATCATCAAATACCAAAGCAGCCCCGCTATGCTTTTGCCATCTTCGATAACGCCTTCTACGATAAGCTGTGATATCCGGCTTATGGGCACGGTCTCCAGTTTTATCTCATCGGTATCCTCGGCACTAAGAGGAGACGGTACGAGGTCAGTGGCTATGAACAGATGGAGGTACTCCGTTGCCCAGCCTGGAGCGGAGTAAAAACCACCGATTTTTTTCAGTTTCCGTGGGAAGAAGCCCGTCTCCTCCTGCATCTCGCGGCAAATAGCAGCCTCTGGTGTTTCGCCGGGCTCAATGCCGCCGGCTGGTATCTCCAAGAGCTCCTTGCTCGCCGCATGGCGATACTGCCTTTCCAGTAATACGCTACCTGTTCCATCCACGGCAACCACGGCTACGGCATCAGCATGTTCGACCACCTCGCGCGTGGCTTTACGGCCAGATGGCAATACGACCTCATCGCGGCGGAGGCGGAAAATGTCGCCTTGGTGGACTATCGTTGAGCCAATCGTTTTCATGAGGCGCTTATGCGATAAGCCATAGCGGTTTCATCGCAGTCAGGGTATTTTGGACAACGATAGCACTCACCCCAGATTTTGTGGGGCAGGGTGGACTTGTCCACCATGGCAAAGCCGCAGTGGGCGAAGAAGTCTGGGACATAGGTCAGACAGAAAACCTGGGGAATACCGATCTCCTGCGCCTCTTCAAGACAGGCTTGCACCAGCATCTTGCCCAGTCCTTGGCGGTGGTTAGCCTCGGCTACAGCTAGCGACTTTACTTCGGCGATATCGGCCCAGGCGACATGCAGGGCGGCAGTACCGAGTAGGTTATTCCCATTTTGCACTACGAAGAAGTCGCGGACGTTTTCATAGATCTCTGAGAGAGGCCTGGCCAACATCTCGCCCTGTTCGGCAAATGCATTAATGAGCTTGTGGATCTGGGGGACGTTGGTGATAGTGGCCTTTTTTACGCAGATTTCCATGGGTTCATCCTTTCAGCTTATGGTCGAGCGAGCGATAAAAGTAGCCCCGGGTGCGTAGCCGCAAGAATCGTGTTTTTAAGGGGCTGGCTTTGATGCAGATGTTATCCCCATTGGCTAGAGGGAGGCTGATATGTCCATCGATGGAGAGAGTTGCCTGGTGTACGGCGTTGAGGGTCAGCCTTATGTGGGCGGTACCAGGCAACACCATTGGGTAATGCATGGTAAGGTGTGGCGTGATGGGTGTGAGTACAAAATCGCGGGACTCTGGGTGTAGCACGGGGCCACAGGCGGCTAAAGAGTAGCCGGTAGAACCGGTGGCTGTGGCTGCCACCACGCCGTCGGCGCGGTAGGTAGTGAAGTGGCGTCCATTTATCTCAGCCACAATGTGCACTATGCGGGCGATCTCTCCCCGGGCCATAACCACGTCGTTCATGGCGTGAAAACTCTGAGTTGGTCCACGGTTCATAGCTGGTTGGAGGTCGGCCTGGAGCATGGCGCGCTCCTCAATCCAGCCTGCGCCGGCTAATATTTTGTCTAATTTATCATCGACCTCGGTGGCTGTAAGCTCGGTGAGGAATCCTAGGCGGCCAAGATTGATGCCCATGATGGGCACGCCTACCTCGGATACAATTTGGGCGACTCGTAGGATGGTACCGTCACCGCCGCAGGTGATGACAAGACTTGTACCGTCAAGTTTTGATCGGATATCGTTGGGCTCCCAAGCAGAACACATCCAATGCGCGACATTGGTCTCGGTGAGACGCTCGACGAGCTTCTGTGCTTGGGTAAGCGCCCGTTCGTTAAGGGGATGATAGACCAGGCCTATTTTTTGCAAAGACATGACTTGGCTTTCAGGGCAATTTTCCCGACAGATACAAGCTCAATATGTTTATAAATCTGGTGCTCGCATCATGCTTGGGGAAGTGAGAGGCCAGTCTAACAATGTCCATGTACCGTGTCAACTAAGAGTGGCGTGATAGGAAATAAAGCAATGCCAGACCAGTGATGATGATGATGCCACCACCGATATAACTCATGAAGAAAGCTCTGATCAGGCTGGGTGCGGCTACGATAAGGAGCACTCCGAGTATGATTAGTATGATGCTAAGGGCTTTACCCCTGAAGCGCCGGGTGCGTATGATCGCCTCATCCCGAGCCTCTATGGCGGTGAGCCGCCCCTGATTTGTCTCGGCGGGAGGCGCGGAGCCGACTGGTCGAAAGCGGGTGGCAAAGATGGCAATGGCCACCACCATAATGAGAAAGATCTCGGTTACACCAAGCTTCACTTTTTACCCCGATTTTCGGTGTGGTTTTTACAGAATATCATATTGGGAGCGAAAACGAAAAAGCCTTGGCTGGCGTGATTATTTTTAGCCATTGCTTCATAATTTATGTTAAGCCAGTAACTAGCCCGCAGTTTCCCGGGCGTATACCGGGTGGATAAGTTGCTAAAGACCGCCAGGATGTTGTTTGGCACAGAACTCTTGTTTAGTACCTCTGCTTTTGCGGCTGAGCCCGCATGACCCTGGTCGCCTGGTACTACTGCGTAACTGAAAAGCTTGGGGTGCATATTGAGACGCTACGCTGGATTGAGAGTGGGCGCTTTAAGCACAAAACCATGGTTTCTAAATACTATCAAAAATAGCAGTTTTGAAAACGGAAACAGGTTCATCATTGCAACAATAAAGCAAAATAACAAGGGTGTTGAGACGTGTTCTAGCGTAGCATCAAGCAAAGACCGTGTCGCGAGCGTCCTCTTGACAGATAAACCGCTTGGTGCTGTAATATGATACGTTTTGAATGCATGAATTTACTTTCATGAATTTAAAGAAGAGAAAGTCAAAACAAGAAGGAGAAAGTATAGATGAAGACCGCTCCGGTTCAGGAGATAGCCGAAGAACCCCCCAGTAATGACTTGGGTATCTCTGATGCGGAGGACGATGAGCCTCCAGGCATGACCGTTACCAGACAACTTTTTGCCTCTGTCAGTCCTGAAGACTGGCATGACTGGCGCTGGCAGTTTAAAAACCGCATTACCTCAGTCGAGGAACTGAACGAATATTTGCCACTATCCGGCAAACAGCAAGCCCAACTCCGCCTGGTGAGTTTGAAATATCCGTTTGCCATTACACCATATTACCTATCACTGATTGATCCTGCCGACCTAACCGATCCTGTGCGGGCGCAGGCGATACCGATGGCCGAGGAATTAACCATGGCCGGTGAAGGCCTGGAAGATCCCCTAGCTGAGCAAGAGCATTCGGTAGTGCCAGGTTTGGTGCATCGCTATCCTGACCGCGTGCTAATGGTGCTTACCGATATCTGCCCCATGCTCTGCCGTCACTGCACTCGTAAACGCGAGTGGCGCACGGGAGTGTGGACGCGTAGCCGCGCCGAAATTCAGGCTATGCTGGATTATATCCGTCGGCATCTCGAAGTGCGCGATGTCATTATTTCTGGCGGTGATCCCCTCACCCTCTCCACAGCTCGGTTGGAGATGGTGCTTGCTGAGTTACGCAAGATAAAACATGTGGAGATTGTCCGCATCGGTACACGTTGTCCGGTGGTGCTGCCGCAACGCATTGATGATGAGCTATGCCATATGCTCGGCAAGTATGGGCCTATATGGCTAAATACCCATTTCAATCATCCGCATGAGATTACCCCAGAGGCCATACGTGCCTGTGATAAACTCCTTCGGGCTGGGGTGCCAATCAACAATCAGGCGGTGCTTCTAAAAGGAGTTAATGACGACTTGGAGACCCAGCGGGTGCTGTGCCATGGCCTGTTGCGTGCCAAGGTACGCCCCTATTATCTTTTCCAGTGCGACGATGTTCAAGGTACGGAGCACTTCTGGACATCGGTGGAGAAAGGCATCCAGATTATTGAGGGGCTACGCGGTTTCACTTCAGGCCTGGCGGTGCCGACTTACGTCATTGACCTGCCGTGTGGCGGAGGGAAGATTCCTATTGGACCTAACTATGTCTTGGGTCATGAGGGCGGCGACCTCTTGGTGCGCAACTATCAAGGACATCTGATGCACTACAAAAACCCGGGGGCTGCCCGGACCATCTGTAAGAAACAGGTGCCGGCATAGCCGAGATCAACTATGAGAATAGGTTTAAGCTATGACTTAAAAGAGGACTTAGCGATGGGGGCTGGGTTGCCTGAAGACGCTTTTGAAGAATACGATTCTCTGGAGACGGTGGATGCGTTGGATGATGCCATCAGGGCTCAAGGGCATGATGTTGTCCGCCTAGGTGGCGGGCGTGGTTTTTTAGAGCGGGTGCTTACTGCTCGTGCCGATCTTGTCTTCAATATTGCTGAAGGGCGGGGCAATTACCGCGCCCGAGAGGCTCAGGTGCCTTCTGTGCTTGAGATGATGGATATTCCCTATTCTGGCTCCGATCCTCTTACCCTGGCGGTGGCTTTAGAGAAGCCCCTTACCAAGGAATTGGTCGCCAGCGCAGGCATCACTACGCCGCGCTGGCGTGTCATTCACAGCCTCTCGGAGATGGACAACTTGGATTGGTCAGACTTTCCATTTCCGGTTTTCGCAAAGCCTGCTCACGAAGGTTCCTCCAAGGGTATCTACTCAGCCTCGCATGTTGCGACTCCGGCGGCGCTTTGGGGTCTGGTGCAGGCACAGATGACTTCTTATGCTCAGCCTATCATGGTGGAGGAGTATATTGCTGGAGATGAAGTCACGGTGGGCATGGTGGGCAATGATCCGCCGCAGGTGCTGGGAGTGATGCGGGTGGTTCCCAATACACCTCAAGAGGATTTTGTGTACTCCCTGGAGGTCAAACGTCAATGGCGAGAACTCGTGCGCTATGAATGCCCTGCCCATCTTACCGATGATATCCTTCGGCACCTCAGTGAAGCCTGCATGCGTGTCTATGATGTGCTGGGCGTGCGTGATGTGGCGCGTCTTGATTTCCGTGTTGCCTCCGATGGTACGCCCTATTTTTTAGAAATCAATCCTCTGCCCGGCCTGAATCCCCAGAGCGGCGATATTGTACTCATGTCTGGCATGATGGGCATGAACTATCATCAACTTATTTCGATCATTTTGAACGCCGCCCTTAGGAGGTATGGATATGTCCCTTAAAGTAGGTCTCGTCTATAACGAGCCCATCCCTGATCGCTACGATACCATGGGCGAAGCCGAGGCCATCGCCGATGTGCTGGAGGAGGTCAAGGCGGTAGAGGTAGCGCTAAACGAGCTTGGGCACCAAGTTGCCAAGGTGGGTCTGGTGCCTCCCCTGGAAGAGGTGCGGTGCATCGTTCAGGGTCTAGACGTGGATGTCTATTTCAATCTGTTTGAGGGCTTTGCCGGATGTCCCGAAACTGAGGCCATGGTCGCCGGTATGCTGGCCGTCACAGGCCGCCCATACACCGGTTCATACCCCTGCACCCTTTCTTTGGCTCTGGACAAGGCCAAAACGAAAGAGATGCTTATGGCTGCTGGTGTTAAGACACCGCCCTACCAACTCCTGCGTGCGGGTGAAGCTGATCGCCTGACGCTAAACTTCCCGTGTATTGTTAAGCCTGTGGGCGAAGACGCCAGCCACGGCCTCACTGCCGAAAGCGTGGTAACCGATCGGGATGGCCTTGCGCGCCAATTGGCAAGGGTCTGTGCCAGCTATGGGGGTGCCGCGCTGGTCGAGGAATTTATAGATGGGCGGGAACTCAGTGCCACCATTATGGGCAATCATGCCCTGCGAGTACTCTCGGTATCGGAGATCGTCTACAACTTGCCCCCTGGGCTACCCCCGCTGCTTACTTTCGGTGCCAAGTGGACACTGGACGATGTTTATTTCCTGAATACCGATCCGGTCTGTCCGGCTCAGATAGAACAGGCGTTGTGGGACCAGGTGGCTGAGATTTCTCTCAAGGCTTATCGCTTGGTTGGTTGCCGTGGCTATGCACGTGTGGATACACGCTTGGGTGCAGGCGGTGAGGCTTATGTGTTGGAGGTCAATCCCAATCCAGATATCTCCTATACCGCTGGCGCGGCGCGCCAGGCAGAAGCCATCGGGTTAACCTATTCCCAGTTCATCGATAAGATCATCGCCTTAGCAATGAGCGGGGATTCGAGCTGAGATGGATATCAAGGAATCATTGCCTAGGCGGTAATCGCATAATTATAGGAAGCGCTTTCTCAAGCTAAGATGTCATTAAGTATCCGTACCCTGGTTTCCAATGACAGAAATATCGTCGTGGGCATCCTCTGCGGTACGCCGGAATTTGAGCCGGCAGAGATACCAGTGGCCGAAGAGGTGCTGGACGCTTATCTCGCCAGCCCTGGTGGGGGCTACCAGGCATTGGTAGCAGAGGAGGACGGGGCGGTTCTGGGTTATATCTGTTTTGGTACCATTCCCCTTACGGCTGCGGCTTGGGATATCTATTGGCTGGCGGTGCAGCGCGAGCAGCGCGGGCGAGGTGTAGGCCGGACCCTGTTGGCTGAGGCTGAGGGGCAAATGAAGCGTGCTGGGGGGTATCTTGTTCTCATTGAGACCTCAAGTAAACCTAACTACCTGCCGACGCGGCGCTTTTACCGCAAGAATGGCTATCATGAGACATCATGCATTTGGGACTTTTATGGCATTGGCGATCACCGTGTAACCTTTGCCAAAAAGTTGTAGCTTACTTGGTGTACCGTGGGTGTTGCCCATTGGAGATTGTTCTATAATGAGGCCGTGGAAACCGTTGCCTTTGAAGAGCTGGTAATCGCCGCCGTTGAGGCGCTACCTCAGGAGTTTCGCGATCTTCTGGATAATGTGGATGTCGTGATTACCGATCGCCCCACGGATGCCCAACGCCGTCTGAGCGGTAGACGGTGTATTTTACTTGGTCTATATGAAGGTGTGCCGCGCATCGCCCGCGGAGTGCATTACCAACTGGCTTTGCCAGACAAGATAACTCTCTTCCAGGGCAATATTGAGGAATCCTGCCGTTTGCCAGAGGAGATTCCCGCTCGCATCACAAGTGTGGTGCGTCACGAGATTGCGCACCACTTTGGCTTGACTGACGAAGAACTTGGGCGCATTGAGCGCCGGACGCGTTCTGCAGAAAGGTGAAGACCATGGATGCTTACTACCGAAAAGTACAGGAAAAGGTACTGGTACAACGGGATATCATCTGTTCGTTGCTTAAAGATCCGCGCATTATTGGTGACTACTATGAGGCCATCGTACGCGACTGGGTAAGAGAGATGGTTTCCGGAGCCTTTGCGGTTGGACGAGGTGTGGTGTTGGCTGCCGATGGACGGGCATCTCGCGAGTGCGACATCATCATCTACAGTGCCGTGGAGTACGGACCGCTGTTTGTCTCTGGCGATATCGTCGTGGTCAGTCCCGAGGCGGTTCGGGCAATAATTCAGGTCAAAGGCACGGTCAGTCTTGACAATTTGAGTGATGCCATTGCTAGCCTTTCCTCTGTAGATACCCTGCGTCCAGGCATATGGAAGTTCATCGTGGGTTTTAAGACCAACGTAGCTTACCAGAGTTTGGTCGCGCTCTGTGCCGAGTCGAAAATAGTTAACGGCATCTTTGTTTTTGCCAGCTCGCTCCGGGATGAGAAAGAAGATATCTCGCTCCAGCTTCAAAAATTAGCGGGGATTCTTAAGTCTGTCACCGCGCCGGGTATGTATCAAAAAAGTGATGCCGGACGTTACGTGGCGCTCGAAGCTAAGGGACGCGAGCATTTCGAGGGAGTGCCTTTCCCGGAGGAAGCTTAATCCCTGCCCAGATCCGCCTTGAACTTGGTTTTCAGGGCATCTATCTTCAGCAGAAGTTGCTCCCACTCAGTAGTTAGGGCGACAATCATATCTTTGAGCGCGCGGTGGCGCTCAAGGTGGGCTACGATTTGCTTGGCATCCTGATATGCTGCGGGGCAACCAAATCTAAGCTCCAGATCGTGTTGCTCGGCTTCCAGTCTAGACATTTCGGCCTCAATATCCGCCGCTCGTTTTTTGAGAGGGGCATTCTGCCGGTAATAGTCGCTCCGGAGTGTCCCCTCGGCAACCCGTTTTCGGCTTGAAGAGGGGAGTTTGCCATGAGAAAAAGTGATCGGCGCGGGCTCCTCAACAAAGGATTGATGGTACAGGTAGCTGTCGTAGTTGCCAGGGAAAAGGATAAGCTTGCCGGATTTGACCTCGATGATCTGAGTGGCGACCTCGCGTATCAGGGTGCGATCGTGAGTTATGAAACAGAGTGTTCCCTGATAGGATTCCAGGGCATCGGCCAGGATCTCACGCGAGGTGATGTCCAGGTGGTTGGTCGGCTCATCCATTAGTATGAGATTGGCGCTTTGGATTAACATTTTAGCTAATGCCAAGCGGGCTTTCTCGCCACCTGATAGCACTGCTATCGGCTTTTCGATATTGTCACCCGCAAAGAGGAATCCGCCTAAGATGTGCCTCAGATATGCCTCAGGCTTGTTGTTCGCTACGCGCATAAGCTCACTAAGCACGGTGTTTCGGGACTCCAGAAGTTCAAGCTGGTGCTGTGCGTAGTAGGAGGTTGCCACATTGTGCCCCAGACGGCGGGTTCCCCCCTCAAACGGTAACGCCCCGGCCATTATTTTGAGCAAGGTGGTCTTTCCTGCTCCATTTGGTCCCACCAAGGCTGCCTTGTCGCCTCGGTAGAGCGTGAGATTGAGGTCGCTATAGATCTCCTTCTCGCCATAGGCTTTGCATATGTGTGTGAGACTAATGACCTCGTGCCCACTGTGGGGTGGAGCGGGAAAGCTAAAATGAATCTTCTTTGTCTGGCGCGGTACCTGCACGCGCTCTATTCTAGACAGTGCTTTTATGCGACTCTGGACTTGATGGGCTTTGGTGCTCTTGGCGCGGAATCGGGTGATGAAGCGCCCTTGTTGCTCTATCTTGCTCGCCTGACGGCGAGCGGTGGCAGAAGTAGCGGCGCGGACCTCGGCGTGGATAGCAACATAGGCATCGTAATTTCCACGGTATGAAGTTAACCCTCCATTCTCAAGAACTAGCACGCGTTCCACCACGCGGTTGAGAAATGCACGGTCGTGAGAGGTAAGCAGTACTGCCCCGCGGTAGTCACGAAGGAAGCTCTCGAACCACAGCTGTGTTTCCAAATCAAGATGGTTGGTCGGTTCGTCGAGAAGCAATAGGTCGGGATTTAACAGAAGGAGCTTGGCCAGTTCTGCCCGCATAAGAGTGCCCCCACTTAGGGTAGACAGAGGACAACCAAAATCAGCCTCTTTAAAGCCCAAGCCGCCGAGGATAGCTTTGGCCTCGTGCTCGGTGTCATAGCCACCCGAGCTTTCAAAACGGTGCTGTAATTCGCCAAGTTCGCGTAGCAAGGGCACTTTGCTCTCGCATGCATCATCTGAGAGCTCTTCCTGGAGGAATTCTATGCGGTGCTGGATGGTGCTTGTGGTGCTGACTGCCGCTACAACCGCTGCAAGAAGCAGTTGTGGCGAGGCGGGAGGAATCTCTTGACGGAGATAGCCTACGGTAAGCCCCTTTCGCCGGGTAATGATACCCATGTCTGGGCTTGTTTCGCCAGCGATGATTTCAAGCAAAGTGGTCTTGCCTGCGCCGTTAGGGCCGAGAAGCGCTAAGCGTTCGCATGCACCGATGCTGAAAGTAACATCTGAAAAGAGCGTGCACTCGCCAAAGGACTTGGTGATGTTGGTTAAGGCTAGCATGGTTAATCGTTGAGCCATAATTATAGCCTAGATGTAGCGGATTATGCCCCATGATCAGTAGCGGCTGACGCAGAAGTGCCCAGTGGCACCTTGCGGTGCGCGAATGCCTTGCACTAGCAAGTTTTGGGTGTGCGGCTTGATGTAATGCGATAGTGCGTGACTGGGTAGGTTGATCCGGGTTGAGATGACTCCAATGCTGGCTGTACATCTATGATATAATGGCAATATGTCGAAGGCAATGAGTAAGGTGATACTGGGATTGCTCGTGGTCATATTTGTTGCAGTCCAGGCAGCCGGCTGCCATGTGGATGCGTCAAGTAGTACGCCGTTAGTCTCTGAAAGCGCATTGCCGCCTGTCTCGTCACTTTCGGCTACTGAGCAGGCGACATCAGCGTATGTGCCGCCAGTTGTGAGTACGCCAGCGACAATGTCACCCTCACTGGCATTGCCGTCCGCTCCAACTGCGGCCACGCTGGAGCCCGGTAACAGTTCAATCGAGCCCTTACCTACAACTACGGCTACCCAAACGACAATTGAAGAACCACAACTGGTAGTAATTGAGCCGCCGGCAGGTGCCGATATGCTCATCGTTAGCGACTCGCAGAATGACTTGTTTGATAATCAAGGGCAGTCGATTCAAGCAGAAGCCTATTTAGATATCGTGGTGGCGGAGGCCTATACAGATGAAGCGGGCTCGTTCTTCCGTATAAAGCTTGGTAGTGCCATTCCGCCTTACGGGGACATCGGTGCTGATATGGTGGAATGGGGCTTTTTTATTGATGCCGATATGAGTTCAGCGACTGGCTGGGCAGGGGATCTCGTCACCAACGATATTGGCGCTGATTATTTTATAAGGATGGTGGCTACATCTGATTGGGTCAGTGCGGATATCCATAATGCGAGTACTGATCAGGTCAGCCCGGTGGCCTATGAGTTGGACGGCGATACCATTAGCTTATATATCCCTGCATCGGTGTTAGCCTTGGAGCAATTCGACTTCACGGTGGCAACTCACAAGTGGCAGTCAGGCAAGGTTGTCGCGGCTGATAAAGCACCTAATCAGGGTCATTACAACATGCCCAATGGCTACGTCTATATAAAGTCGGGCTTGCCCACTTTGCGGCTTACGACTGCCCATGCCATTGTCTGGTATAACGAGGGCAATGAAGCGCGAGCCCAGAGGTGCGCTGAGGATTTTGAAGAAGCTTTCACGGACATTATCCAGATTTTGAAGCCACCTACGCCACTGCTCATGACAATATTTGTCTATGCAACGAGGGATGATATGGTAACAGGCTTGCAATCATATAGTGCGCTTAGCGAAGACGAGGCGCTGAGATACCAAAATAGGGGCGCACCTCGCCCGACGAATAATATAACGCATATTCCTCCAGACTTCGACTGGCGCGATATCTATCATCAGCAGGTACTGGGTACCCTGGACCGCCTCTGCTGACCGAATACATGGAAGAGCATCCACTGGATGGATGAAGGGGTCGCCGGCTATATGTCGTACATAGCACTGCGCGAGTCGGCATATAAGGATAGCGTGCAGGCCTGGCATGAGCTCCAGTTTGAGATTGCCCGCAAGGCCTTGGCTGAGGGCACATGGGTCGATATTAGTGGGCTTTCGGAGTACATGCGCTCTAGCAATGTGAGCTACGCGAACTCGGCATGGGAATCTAAACCGGAATTGGCGCTTGCCGAGTCCTATGTGGTGGCAAGTTACCTTGCGGCCACCTATGGGCTGGACAAATGTATCTCGACCTATAAGGGGTTAAACGACCACGGCGGCAGTGCCGAGTCCACTTTGGTGAGTAATATAGGTCTGACGTTTGGGCAGCTGGAAGTCGCTATACGGGCGTGGCTAGCGGAGACAGCTTAGACTTCTCTGGGTATATGATTGGCACCTGACCATCCCAGGCGGGGTTATCTATGTTAGGCACCTCGCCTCAATCGGTTGTTCCTGGTAAATTGGAAAGTTGTTATCTTCGACAGTAACAGCAAGGCTTAGTCGGTCGCTTTCTCCAGTAGCCTTGCTGGCGGAAGCCAAAGTTTTTTAACTGGTAAAGGGTTGTTATAACTTTGCCCAAGCCGTTTTCCATCGTGGTCCCAACCTATAAGGAGTGCGATAATATCCGCCCTCTAGTGGAACGCCTACACGGTGCTATTGCCCCGCAGGCATATGAGGTTGTTCTGGTAGATGACGATTCCCGCGATGGCACGGAAGAGCTGGTGGCGGAACTTGCCGCACGTTACCCAGTGCGCATCGTGGTGCGTCGGGATAAGAAAGGGTTGGCCACGGCGGTGCTTGACGGCTTTGGCTTTGCTCATAATGATACCATCTTGGTTATGGATGCCGATCTCCAGCACCCGCCGGAGGTCGTACCAAGTATCATTGCTGCTATGGATGCGGGTGCCGATGTGGCTGTGGCCTCGCGCTATATATCAGGCGGCGGAAATGAGGGCTGGAGCAAACTTCGACAGATAATCTCGAACGGGGCTATCTTCCTGTCGCACCTTTTATTGCCCCTCTCCCGTAAGGTGAAAGACCCCATGTCTGGTTTTTTTGCTTTCCGGCGGGGGGTCATCCACGGCGTTAAACTGGCACCTGTTGGTTACAAGATACTGCTGGAAATTATCGTCACTGCGCATCCGCAAAAAGTGGCGGAAGTACCTTTTATGTTCCATATCCGCGAGAAGGGCGAAAGTAAGCTCAATGTTAGACAAGAAGTAGACTATCTCAAGCACTTGTGGAGCTTGATGTGCCGTAGTGGCGAGATAGCGCGCTTCGCCAAGTTCGTTCTAGTAGGTGGCAGTGGGGTCATTGTTAACTTAGGGGTGGGGTTCTTGCTCACCAGATTTGCCGGATTGGCCTATCCCCGTGATGCCATTGCTGTGCCCATTGGCATTGAAGTTTCGATAATGACAAACTTCTTGTTGAATTATTATTTTACCTTTGGCGATTGCCGCGGCGTCGGCATAAAATCTTTTTTCGGAAGGCTTATCAAGTTCAATGTNATAAGCCTTCTGGGAGCAGGCGTTCAGTACGGCNTTTATCTGGGTCTGACTCGCGGGGCAGGCTGGGAAATCCCATACGACACTCTAGCTAACTTCNTTGGTATTGCTATTGCTATGTTCTGGAACTTCTTTGCCAACAATTGGATAACGTGGAAAAGATGATGCATTTTTGATCTCTCGGGCATGNTTGCTTTGTGTTGGGTGCCCCCGTCATGGTATTATCTGGCGAGTCAAGCTACCCCTTACTGAGTTTCTGGGTTCAGCCTGGAAGTAGTGTTAGCGGGACAATTTCTGAGAAACAACGGCATGGTAAAAAGGATTCCGCAAGGAGGACGAAAGATGAAGAAAGCGATCCTTAGTGTCTCAATAGCAATAATACTTGTCGTGCCCTTGCTTGCCTCGTGTGGAGGAATTGTTACCACAACGCCTCCACCGGTTACCCTGACAATTACAACTACTATTCCCACTACCCTAACGGCTACCACAACGCCTCCACCGGTTACCCTGACAATTACAACCACTATTCCCACTACCCTAACGGCTACCACAACGCCTCCACCGGTTACCCTGACAATTACAACCACTACTACGTCCACTATAACCAGCGCAGGGGAGAATCTGGAGACAATCCTGGAGCGTATGCAGAAGAGCATGGCTAATGTCCGGTTCGATGTCGTAGCGACTGAGTATGGTGTGGAATCAACCATGCAATGCTGGATGATGCAAGATAAGCTAAAGATACGCATGACCGCAGATGGTGAAACCATAGTCATCGTAGTTGACCAGGACAATGCAACAGCCGTCATGTATTTTGAGGGCTTGAGTTTTGGTTTCAAAATACCATTTGATGAGCAAGAAGTGCCATTGATGATTGCAGACGTCATAGTGAACAGCAATCCTCTTATAATTGGCTACGAAACTATTGATGGTATGTCTTGTGCGGTGTTAGAGTACACTGTGACTGTATATGGTGCAGAGACTGTCACTAAGTCGTGGATATGGGTTGAGTATGGGTTCCCTGTTAAAGAGGAAACAGAAACTGATGATGGCCAATTAAGTACGGTAATCTATAAAAACATCTCGTTTGGTACTGTTACCGACAGCGACTTTGATATTCCAGCTAATGTTGTCATCGTAGACTCTAGTGCTTAGTAGTTCGTGGTTTGAGTCCAATGTATAGAGGAGTTATCTGTACATTGGACTGGTGTGTGCCTAAATTGGGCTAATCTGGGCAATGCTATATCCAGTGTATAATTGGTCAAGCAATAGCATTAAATGGGAGCGAGTGTAGTTGTTCGCTCCATTTTGGTTTTTCCCCGGCGGGTTCAATATTGTGTAGATCTGCTACGTTCGTTCCATGTTGGCAAAATGAGCCATGGTTGGTGCTTTCGCAACTCTGCTACTGGGGGTGCTGTATTGCGCCTGAGCGTCTCGGACGTTTACAATAAAGTTTCCCGATAGCAGATTTATGGGGATTATCTACTTAGTACATTTCCGCCATAGGGGGCAGAAAATCAAAATGAATCTTTGATTCTAGGCTCAGTAATTAGTGAAAGGGAAAATTATGAGCTCACTCAGTGCAACCGACCCGGACATATATCATGCCATAAACCTAGAACGGCAGCGGCAAAAGGGAACCATTAACCTTATCGCATCCGAAAACTACGCTTCGTGCGCAGTATTGGAGGCGCAGGGGACTTTCCTAACTAATAAATATGCCGAGGGCTATCCGGGCAAGCGCTATTATGGCGGTTGTGGGAACATGGACGATATTGAAGCCTTGGCCATCGCGCGCGCCAAGGAGCTTTATGGTACTGACCATGCCAATGTACAGCCGCACTCCGGGGCACAGGCCAACATGGCTGCATACTATGCCCTCATTGAGCCTGGTGATACTGTGTTAGGTATGGAACTTACCCATGGTGGTCACCTGACCCATGGTTCACCGGTGAACTTCTCTGGCAAAGCCTACAAGTTTATAAGCTATGGCCTAGATCCGGCCACTGAACGTATTGATTACATCGGAGTGGAGCGTCTGGCTTTGGAGCACAAGCCTCGACTCATTGTGGCTGGGGCCTCGGCTTATCCACGCATCATTGATTTCGAACGGTTGCAACAGATTGCCGCCATGGCGGGGGCTCGGTTGATGGTGGACATGGCCCACATTGCTGGCCTCGTTGCTGCGGGGTTACACCCCTCGCCCGTTCCCTATGCGGAGGTAGTGACCTCCACATCTCACAAGACGCTCCGTGGCCCACGCGGCGGCTTCATTTTATGCCGCCAGGGAGTGGCATCGCTGGTGGACAGCGCCGTATTCCCTCGCACCCAAGGCGGGCCACTCATGCATGCAATTGCCGCTAAAGCGGTATGCTTCCTTGAGGCCATTCGGCCTGATTTTATTAACTACCAGCAGCGTACTCTGGACAATGCGCGCTTGTTGGCACAGGAGTTAAAGGCTGCCGGACTCCGCCTGATTACTGGTGGCACCGATAACCATCTTATCCTGGTGGATCTGAGCCCAGCCGGTGTGAACGGTAAGCAAGCCGAGGAGTCGTTGGGGCGGGCAGGCATCGTCGTCAACCGCAACACCGTGCCTTTCGGACAGGGGTATTCGCCTCGGGTAGCAGGCGGCATGAGGCTGGGTACACCAGCCGTCACCTCCCGTGGCTTCAGCGGGGATGAGATGCAAATGGTCGCCCGCTGGATAGTCCGTGTCTTGAGCCACGTAGATGACTTTGCTATAGAGCAAGAGGTGCAAAGCGAGGTGCAGGAGCTGTGCCGAAAATTCCCAGTACCAGGTATGGATAACTAAAATAAGATCCAAGAAGCGAATTGCACACTTTTTTGGCGGGAGGAAATTGATGGATGAACTCAAGGTGTTCTCGGGTAATGCCCACCCCGAGTTGGCGTGTTCGGTATGCGACTATTTGGGCATCTCACCTGGGCGCATAGAAGTCTCCCAATTCTCCAACGAAAATATCTTCGTCAAGGTCTTGGAGAATGTGCGTAGCCGTGATGTATTTATTATACAGCCTATCTCCTCGCCAGTGAACAATAATCTGGTTGAGCTTTTCATCATGCTGGATGCTTTCTGGAGGGCCTCTGCGGGGCGTATCACGGCCGTTGTCCCTTACTATGGCTATGCTCGCACCGATAAGAAGGACCAGCCTCGCGTACCCATCACTGCCCGCTTGATCGCCGATCTGATTACCACCTCTGGGGCTAACCGTGTGCTCACCGTTGACCTCCATGCTGGACAGATTCAGGGCTTTTTTAACGTGCCTGTGGATGAGCTTGCGGCTCTACCTCTCTTGGCACAGCATATCCGCAAGAAAAACCTGGAAAACATTGTCGTTGTAGCCACTGATATTGGCATCAGTAAACGGGCGCGCGATATGGCCGCTCGCCTGAATGCCCCTTTGGCCATCATTGAGAAACGCCGCGTTGGCAATAATGATCTTTCCGAAACTCTGAACATCATCGGCGATGTGTCCGGGAAGATAGCTGTTGCCGTCGATGATGAAATTGATACGGCGGGCTCGCTGGTGAATGCTGTCGATGCGCTACTTGAGGCTGGTGCCACTGAGGTCTATTCGTGTGCTACCCACCCCATCTTCTCGGGCAAGGCAATTGAGCGCATCGCGAACTCGCCCGTAAAAGAGGTTATCGTTGCCCAGACGGTACCTGTACCGGCGCATAAGAAATTGGACAAGATCACCGTATTGCCCATCGCGCCTCTTCTCGGCGAGGCCATCCACCGTATCCATACGGGGTTGTCTGTGGGGGCAATGTTCGAGTAATCGTTGTCTGGCCCCTTACGCTTAAGGCCCTACGTCTCAGCGCGATGGCGGGGGTAGAAGATAAGAAGAGTGAGCAGAAAGATGGCGTGGATGACGACGACGAACCAAACGTGTCCCCAGGTAACATAGTTGGCGAAGATCGCGTAGACAGTGCCTACCAGCATGAGCGCGCTCCAAATAACGGCAAAACGCAGGACACTTACGCTTGATATGGGATTGAAGCCGGCCATCATGAAAAGGTAGGCAACGGCGATGTTTGCTACTCCCAACAAGGTGAAGATGAACCCGCTTGCGCCTGGGTCGATGTCCAAGAACTCTGCAGTGTTATTTGGAAACAAGAGTGCCACGCCCATCATGACGCTTATAGCGCTGTAGAGGATCAGGGATGCCTTTAAGTTGTTCATGTTTACCTCCTGCAATTTAGCCATTGTCACATACTGGGGGCAGGGTGTCAATGGCTTGATCCCACGGCTTGGCTAATCTGCAGCCTTATTATTTACTCAACGTAGCCGCTGGCAGATGCTTCGAAACATATTCACCCTGCCCCTTTAGCCAGCCGAGCGCCTTTTTGGTATCCGAGGCGGATTTTTCGGGATCGGAATGAGCTAGGCGGAACTTGAAAAGCCAATAACTGAACTCTTTCATCTCAACGAGGCTCACGCTATTTGTTACCGAATCTTTTTCGGCTCGGAAATAGCCAGTAAGCTCCGGCTGTGTTTTGCCATAGATGCGCAAGAAAACCTCGCCTGTAATCCAGGCATCCGTGCGTACCCGCACACCGCGCTCTTCTTTGCGCACCTCCTCGGCGGTGACCTCTTGGAGGGCTTCCTCGACGGTAATGCCGTAGAAAAAATTGAGATGCTGCTTGTACTTTTCCTCGCCGAGGAGCTCTCTCAATTCTTCGGGAGTTAGGGCTATGGGCGGATGGCCGCGGAAGAGCAGATCATATTTCTCCTGTTCTGGGATGAGGTTATGGGATGCCTTGAGGAGTCTCTCGCTTATCTGGGCGAGGTCCAGCGCCTCCCCCGCGATGAGGTAGCGGTAACATGCGCCATCGGTTTCCTCCTCGGCAACGGACCATTCACGTATGGCTCCGAGTAGCGCAAGATACCAGTTCTCGTGGCTGGCGAGTGCAGCTTGAAAGCGCACGATAATTTTCTGAATGGAGAATTCGGCCATAACCTGCCTTCCTGCTAATTGGAAGATTAACTATGTTTTAAGGGCTTTCATTTTAGTTTTGGAACACCTTGCTGCCTTTGTTCGCGGGGGTACTTGCCTTATCTCCCGCAACAGAGTTTATACTTTTTACCAGAGCCACAAGGGCATAGTTCGTTGCGCCCCACTTTCTTACCGGCTTGAGGCAGCACCTGCTTCTTGCCAGGCTGGCCGACTACTTTCGACATGGGTGAGGAGAGAGCAGGCACGGGGGCACTGCGGGCAGTTTGGCCACTTGAAGAGGACAGGGCACTTACTGTTGCGGGCTTGGCGCCGGGCATCTCTTTCTTCACCAGTGAGACCTTGAAGATGGTATGTGCCACGTCTTCGCGAATGGTGTCCATGAGCTCTTGGAACATCTCAGAAGATTGGCGGCGGTAGGCTACGAGGGGATCCTGCTGGGCTACCGCCTGCATGCCGATGCCTTGGCGCAGGTAGTCTATGGCCGTCAGGTGCTCCACCCAGAGGGTGTCGATCACCCGCAACATGACCAGCCGCTCAAGAACGCGCATGCCCTCTGCGCCGTATTCTTTTTCCTTTTGTTCGTAGAGGGTGTTAGCAACGCGTACCAGCGATTCGGTGATTTCCGAAGGCGTCTGGCGGGATAAGGTCTCGGCTCCGAAGTCATTGATGGCCACGTTCGGTGGGAAAAGCCCGGATATATGCCTCACAAGGGCTGCGTAGTCCGGACCCTCACCTCCAGGCGCACTAGTGTGCTCGACAACGGCCTCCTCAATCTCTTGACGTACCATGGCTAGGATGTTGCTTCTGAGATCTGCTCCGGAGAGAATCTTCCTCCGCTCACGATAGATGACCTCGCGTTGCTTGTTTATAACATCGTCATAATCCACCAGGTGCTTGCGGGCGTCGAAGTGATAACCCTCGACCCGTGTTTGGGCATTTTCGATGGAGCGCGTGATAAGCCTGTTTTCAATCGGGGTGTTCTCGTCCATGCCTGCCCAGTTCATGATTCCTTGGATACGCTCGCCGCCAAAGCGGCGCATGACATCATCATCCAGTGCCACATAAAAGCGTGAGGTGCCGGGGTCGCCTTGGCGACCGGCGCGGCCTCTTAGTTGGTTGTCGATGCGCCTTGCCTCGTGCCGCTCAGTGCCTACAACGTAGAGACCGCCCATGGCAAGGACCTTGTCATGCCTGACCTGCCAATCGGTGCGCTCTTTCTCATTGTCGTCCTCAGGCGGCTTGCCACCCAGAATGATGTCCACACCTCGTCCGGCCATGTTAGTGGCGACGGTGACGGCACCGGGCAAACCGGCTTCGGCGACGATCAAAGCCTCTTGTTCGTGCTTCTTGGCATTGAGTACGTTATGCTTCACGCCGCGCCGGGTGAGCAGGTCACTCAAGGCCTCGCTTTTTTCAATGGAGACGGTACCAATGAGTACCGGCTGGCCGATGGAATGCGCTCGCTGTACCTCGTTGGCAATGGCCTTGAACTTAGAATCTTCGTTCTTATAGATAAGGTCGCCTAGGTCCTGTCGGGCGAGAGGCTTGCTGGTGGGGATCTGCACGACCTCCAGCTTGTAGATTTTCGCGAACTCCTCAGCCTCGGTGGCTGCCGTACCGGTCATGCCTGCAAGCTTAGGGTACATGCGAAAGTAGTTTTGGATGGTGATGGTGGCGAAAGTCTTGGTTTCGTGTTGCACTTTGACGTGCTCCTTGGCCTCAATGGCTTGGTGCAACCCCTCTGAGTAGCGCCGCCCCAGCATGAGACGCCCTGTGAACTCGTCTACAATGATGATCTCCCCATCTTTAACCACGTACTCACGGTCGCGGCGGAAGAACTCTTTGGCCGATAAGGCATTCCTGAGGTGGCGCATGAGGTCGGTGTTATGGGGATCGTAAAGGTTCTCGCCTTTGAGCAGCCCCTCGCGTCGCAGGAGCCCTTCAATGCGACCGAACCCATCATCGGTAGGCTCGACCGACCGCTCTTTCTCTTTGGCCTCGTAGTCCGTGCTGGGCTTAAGGCTCTGCACCAGGCGGGCGAAGACCTGGTATTTCTGAGATGACTCCATGTCAGGAGCGCTGATTATGAGCGGCGTACGTGCCTCGTCAATAAGAAGGTTGTCTACCTCGTCTACGATGGCGTAACTCTGCATGCGCTGTACACATTGGTTAAGGTCGAGAGCCATGTTATCGCGGAGGTAGTCGAAGCCGAACTCCGCCGAGGTTCCGTAGGTGACATCGGCGAGGTAGGCTTCGCGGCGGCGGATTGGCCTGAAGTGTGCCCATGGGTCATGTTCTTTGTCGGAGGTATAATCTGGGTCGTAAAGTCGGGCGGGTTGCTGCTCGGCGGGGTTTTGCATGGGGTAGATGCTAGCTACGGACATTCCCAGGGCGTGGAAGACCGGCCCCATCCAATATGGGTCGCGCCGGGCGAGGTAATCATTCACTGTCACCAGATGCACGCCGCGCCCAGTGATGGCGTTCAAATATAGTGGCAAGGTGGCTACCAGCGTCTTGCCCTCGCCTGTTTTCATCTCGGCGATCTTGCCTTGATGTAGTACGATGCCGCCCATTAACTGCATATCGAAATGCCGCTGTCCTAGGCTGCGGCGGGCAGCCTCGCGCACACTGGCAAAGGCCTCGGGCAACAGTTCGTCCAGAAAAGCATTCTCCTTCTTGCGGAGTTCTTTGTCCAGGCTGTCGATTTCTTCCTGGATAGCCTGACATCGTTGGGACAAGGCCTCTTTGTCCTCTGTCGTCATCTCGGCGAGTGTGCAACCCTGCTCGTTGGCAAGCTCCTTGCGCGCCTCCTCTATAGCTTCATACTCTTCGGCAGTGGCAGCGGCGAGGCGCTTTTTGAACTCGGCGGTCTTGGCTTTAAGCTCATCATCAGATAGTTTTTGAAACGCCTGGTCAAGGGCGTTTATCTTTTCGATGATGGGGCGGAGCTTGTTGACTTCGCGCTCGTTGGAATCCCGGAGGTTGCCGAGCCACTTAAGCATGGAGTGCAATCTCCTTCTGCCCAAAAATACCCAGAGCTCTAATCCGATAATCTGATTTCTTCATCTGTTACAGCCTTTATTATCTTTCTACCTCGTCGGAGGCGCTCTCTTGATCAGGACGCGACGTTCGCCCATACCGTTCACCATGAAAACGTACCGCGAGTCTGGGGTTTGGGGCTGCATGGTCGATGGACTACCGAAACTGTCCGACAGGCCTTTTGCGGCTTGGGCTTGCAGTTCACCCCGCGAACGGAAAATGTTTCCATAGGCCTATATTATACAGCATCAGGCGTAAACGTTCAGGGCTTATTACGAGTGGAGGGGAACAGGAAGGCGATGGCGTAGAAGATGGGTTGTCGCCTCCCGAAATTCAAGTTGGTCTTGTCAGTAAAGAGCGATGTTGATATACTGGGAAGCAGTTTATGACAACTGGAGCCACCCCCGCCGTAGAATACGAAACCGTCATCGGGCTTGAGGTGCATGCGCAGCTTGCCACTGAAAGCAAGATGTTTTGCCGTTGCGCGGCGTCTTATGCCGATGCCCCCCCCAACACTCATGTCTGCCCTGTCTGCCTGGGGATGCCAGGGGTTTTGCCTACCATCAATCGGCGGGCGGTGGAATACACTATCATGACTGCGCTAGCCTTAAACTGCTCAGTCCCGTCCTATTCCAAATTTGATCGCAAGAATTATCCCTATCCTGATCTCATGAAGGGCTACCAGATCTCGCAATACGACCAGCCGCTTGGGTTGAAGGGCTGGCTAGCGCTTGAAGTCGAAGGGTGTCACCGCGTAATCGGTATCACGCGGGTGCACTTGGAAGAGGATGTAGCTAAGTTGTTGCATCGGGCTGAAGACGGCGGTTACAGCCTGATGGACGTGAATCGCTCTGGCATGCCGCTTATGGAGATTGTGAGTGAGCCGGACATGCGCTCACCAGAGGAGGCGCGCCAATACCTCATGAAGCTCCGCGTGATGCTGTGGTATCTTGGTGTCTCTGCGGCCAATATGGAGGAGGGTAGCTTTCGTTGTGATGCCAATATCAGTATCCGTCCGGTGGGGACGAGCGAATTCATGCCTAAGGTCGAAGTCAAGAACATGAATAGTTTCCGCGCCGTGTTTCGGGCACTGGAATATGAGGCTGATCGGCAGCGCCAAGTGGTGCTGGCGGGTGGGCGGGTGAGTCAGGAAACGCGCGGTTGGGTGGAAGCCGAGGGCAAGACTGTCTCTCAGCGAAGTAAGGAATTTGCTCACGACTACCGCTATTTTCCCGAACCTGACCTGCCACCGCTGGCACCGTCTGAAGGATGGGTCAGGGAAATAACGGCAAAGCTGCCCGAGTTACCTGATATCCGCTGTGCACGCTTCATAACGCAATATGCCATACCTGTCTACGACGCTACCATCCTTACCGGAAGCCGCGAACTTGCTGATTATTTTGAGGCAACGGTATCTGCCGTGTCCTTGCCTAAGGAGATAAGCAATTGGCTTTTAGGGGCGGTCGCGGGTATCATTAACGACCGTAATACTGATATTGCCAATTTTAGTGGGCGTGTTAGTCCGGCGGGACTTGCTGAGCTTGTCTTGTTGGTAGAGCGTGAGGTCATTAATGCTGGCACAGGCAAGGCTGTGCTGGAGGAGATGTTCGCCACAGGTCGCTCAGCAGGTGATATAATTAGAGAAAAGGGACTTGCCCAGATAAGCGACGTAGCGGAGTTGGAACGGGTGGTAACCGAGGTCATCCAAGGTAACGCCGGTGCCGTTGCCGACTTCAAAGGAGGCAAGCCCCAGGCGCTTAAGTTCATGGTCGGGCAGGTAATGCGCTTGACCAAGGGACGGGCGAGTCCAGTCGTGGTAACAGAACTTTTGACCAAAAAATTGGGGGAACAATAATGACAATCTTCCTAATCATAGCTCAGATGGTACTTGCGGTGGCGCTAACCCTGGTACTCCTGCTCCAGGTGCGGGGAGGTGGGCTGGGGGGGATTTTTGGGCAGGCAGACACTGTCTATCGCACCAAACGCGGGTTGGAAAAGACCCTATTTCAGCTTACCATAGTGCTGGCGGTACTTTTCGCGGGCATCTCGCTGGCTCTGTTGGCTGTAAGCTGACAATAAAACTGCATGCAATCACTGACTCCCGCTGATGTGAAGACCTCAGCGGGAGATGGTTTTATTTTATGAAAAGCCCCGACCTTATTCTTTTACATGCCCCTCATGTTTATGACTTCCGGAAGGCTCCGCAACTCTATGGGCCAGTATCCGATCTGGTTCCAGCCACCCCGGTCTTTGAGATGTACCCTCTGGGATTTGCCAGTCTAGTTGAATATCTGGAAAAGGCCGGCTACCTGGTGCGCATTGTCAACTTGGCCTATCGTATGTTGCGGGACGCACGATTTGATGTCGAAAAATTCATTCAGAAGTTGGAGGCTCCCCTCTTTGGTATTGACCTGCACTGGATGGTGCATGCCCATGGAGCTGTGGAGATAGCCAGATTAGTAAAGAAATGCCATCCACTGGCTAAAATTGTTCTCGGGGGCTTCACTGCCTCCTATTATTGGCGGGAGTTGATAGAATACCCCGAAATAGATTATGTCATGCGCGGTGATTCTGCTGAGGAGCCTATGCGAGCGCTTCTGCGTACTTTTAAGAGCCGCCGACTGGGTTCGGTAGCGAACCTGGTTTGGAAAGACAGCCGGGGCACGGTGAGAGAGAATGCGCTGAGCCACGTCCCAAAGCATCTGGGAGGTGTGATGCGTGACCATTATGGCATGATGTTGCGCCAGGTTATCCGTTATCGTGACTTAAAAAGCATCATTCCTTTCAAGGGCTGGCTGAGCCATCCCATCACGGCAGTCTTTACCTGCCGTGGTTGTGAGCAGCAATGCATCTTCTGTGGCGGCTCAAAGAGTGCCCTGAAGAAAGTTGTGGGTCGGCAAGAGACAGCTTTCCGTTCTCCGGAGGAGATCCACCGCGATGTTAAAAACCTGAGCCGCCTTAGCCGGGGCCCAATCTTTGTTCTGTCCGATATCCGCCAGGGTGGCGAGAACCAAGCGGCAGATTTTTTGCATCGCCTACAACGTGAACCGGTGGGCAATACTGTGATGTTTGAGCTTTACTGGCCTGCCCCGGCGCGCTTCGTTACAGATATCTCTTTGGCTGCTCCGCAGTTTGGGCTGTCCATCTCACCCCACTCGCATGACTCGGACATAAGGCGGGCGCTTGGGCTGAACTATACCAACGCGGCATTAGAAGAAACCATTACTGTGGGGCTCTCCAGTGGTGCCCGGCGCTTCGAAGTCTATTTTATGATCGGCCTGCCGAGGCAAACACGGGAAGCTGTGCTCGCCGATGTGGCTTATTGCGAGCAGCTCTTGCGTCGCTTTGATGGTGATCCCCGACTGATCATATATCAGGGGCCGCTTGCCCCTTTCCTTGATCCTGGAAGCTTAGCTTTTGAGCATCCTGAGCGCTACGGCTACAAACTTCATTATCGTACCCTAGCTGAACACCGACAAGCTCTGCTCCAGCCTAGTTGGAAGCATATCTTAAACTACGAGACCCAATGGCTTTCCCGCGATGACATCATGGACGTGACCTACGAGGCAACCATTCGTCTCACTCGCGCTAAGGCCAAATACGGGCAGATCAGCGGAGCCTTGGCAGAGGCGCAGATTGCCCGTATTGCACAGGCTCGGCGATTGGAGGAGAAGATAGACGTCCTGATACAAAATGGTCGGCAGGAAGAGACGGCGCACCTCTGGACGGAGATAGGCCAGGTGAACGATTTTGCCGCGGTGCAACATCGCCAGCTTATAGAGGTGCCGCTGGGGGCACTCCGGCTACGCTATCTGAGCGCATTGTGGCGGATGATTACGGGGAAATAGGCAAAACTCTGTCGTACCGAGGGCAACAGCTACTACCTTGCGTGCGCATGATGGGGTCATTATTATGGCAATCACCTCGCCCTTTAGCGTTGGCGAGAGGTGGTGAGGCGTACTGGCAGGAGGCGGCTATGTGCAAAGTTTGCCTTCGAAGTGCCCGCGGCTCCTGCCATGATATTATCGCCCACTAACAATTCTCCGGTGAGATTTGAGATAATCAAAAGCTCCTTAGTTGGCTCGTTGCGATGAAGGGTATAACGGTGCTTTGGTCAGGTGATCTTGAAAGTGCCAATTTGCGCAAGCCTCAATCTGTTATAATATCAAGCGGAGGCGGATAGGCTCTGGTGGGTCTTGCGGACTTCAAATCCGTTGGCGGCAGTTGACCTGTCGCGGGGGGTTCGATTCCCTCCCCCTCCGCTGTACCACTATGAGCCGCGCTTTGGTTTAGTATTTTTAAAAGGAGATCTGTTTGGCAGACGGAGCAACGGAGATTCGCCTTACTGCCCTATCGCATTACTCGGGTTGAGGAGCAAAGCTGAGTCCGGGTGACTTAGCTAAAGCTCTGGGGTGTATCAAAATCCCCCCGAACCCGAATGTTCTGGCTGGGGTATCGGACGATGCTGGTGTGTACAAGCTCACTGACGATCTGGCCATTGTAGAGACAGTGGATCTCATTGCGGCCATTGCCGATGACCCTTACGTATTCGGTATGATTGCTACAGCCAACGGCGTGAGCGATATCTATGCCAAGGGTGGCAAGCCCATTACGGCCATGAATATTGTAGCCTTTCCCTCGGATACCATGGACCCCGCTATCTTGGGACAGATACTGAAAGGGGCTCTAGACAAGCTCAGCGAGGCTGGCATCGCTTTGGTGGGCGGTCACAGTGTGCGCAATGACGAAGTGCGCTTCGGGGTAGCGGTAACCGGAGTGATTCATCCGGATAAGGTGGTTGCTAAGAACAGTGCTCGGGCGGCTGATCGTCTCATCCTGACAAAGCCCCTGGGCACCGGTATCCTGAACACAGCGCTCAAGGCTGGCATGCTACCGGATGATGTACGTGATCGTGCCACTGTCCAGATGAGCACCCTTAACGATAAGGCTAGCCAAGCCATGGTCAGCGTGGGGGCTCATGCCTGTACTGACGTCACGGGCTTTGGGCTGTTGGGACACCTGGCGGAGATGGCCGAAACCAGTGGACTTTCGGTAAAGATAGACGCTCAGACCGTGCCCATCATTCCTGAGGCGCGCGAGTTTGCCCATATGGGCCTTATCCCAGAAGGTATGTATGCCAATTGGGAATTCTATGCCCCCATTGTGGATGCCGAGGGCATTGATGAGGATACCATGGCCATTCTTTACGACCCACAGACCTCTGGGGGGCTTCTCATCGCAGTAGCTCCGGAAAAAGAGGAGGCCATGTCTGCCGAGCTGAAGAGGTTGGGAGTGGAAGCGGCGGTCATCGGGTGCATGATGGAAGGTCTGCCCAGCCGCCTGAAAGTACTATGAGCCGGTCAGATGAGCCACAGGGTTTCTCTCTGCGCCTCCTGCCGTCGGTGGAAAAGCTACTTGCCTCTCCCGAGATAATGCCCCTAGTGGCTCGCTATTCGCATACACTGGTCACTCGTGCCATCCAGCAAGTGCTTGCTGAGCTACGCCGTGATGCCCCCGTGCGGCATGCTGTACCTTCCAAGAAAGACATCGCGGCTCAGGTTGCCCGGTTGCTTAACGCACAATGGCCGGGGTTTTTAAGTCATGTCGTGAACGCCACGGGGATCATTTTGCATACCAATCTGGGGCGAGCCCCGCTCTCCAGCGGCGCTTTAGAAGCAATTGCTCGCTTGGGGGGCACTTACCTTAATTTGGAGAGCGATTTGGATACGGGCGAGCGAGGGGCACGCACGCCTGAGCTCAGGCGGCTTCTGAATGCCTTAACCGGTGCAGAAGATGCTCTGGCGGTGAATAACAATGCGGCAGCTGTACTACTTATCTTGGTGGCTTTGGCTCATGGCAAGGAAGCCATAGTCTCTCGTGGCGAGCTAGTACAAATCGGTGGTGGCTTCCGTGTACCAGAGATCATGGCCCAAAGCGGGGTTATCCTGCGCGAGGTGGGGACTACCAACCGGACTAGTGTGGGTGACTATGCCCAAGCAATCAGTGGTAATACGGCCATCTTACTGAAAGTACATCCTAGCAACTTTATCCAGCGTGGTTTTGTTTGTGATGCCAGCCTGGCGGAACTGGCAGAGCTCGGACGTGTGTATAGCCTGCCAGTGGTCTATGACCTGGGTAGTGGGGCGCTACTTGATTCTGCTGTCTATGGACTGCGTCACGAGCCTACCGTGCAGGAGGCGCTACGGGATGGAGCTGACTTGGTTTCTTTCAGTGGAGATAAACTTCTGGGCGGACCGCAGGCGGGTATCGTGGTAGGTCGGAGCAGTTGTGTTCAGCTCCTGCTTAAACACCCTTTCTTTCGGGTGGCGCGCTTGGACAAACTTTCGTCTGTGGCGCTTGCTGCAACCCTGCGACACTACCTTAACAATGATGCTGTGGAACAGGTGCCTGTCTGGCGTATGATGGCACTGACGCCATCGGAAATTGCCCGGCGGGCAGAGGCGGTGGCCGCACCATTAAAAGCGAGAGGCGTTATGGCAGAGATAAGAGAGGGATGTAGTTTGGTGGGTGGCGGCTCGCTTCCTGAAGAGACTCTGCCAACCGCTCTCCTTGCCCTTAAGCCCAATGGTAATCCAGAGGACTTTGTGCGTCGGCTACGCCTAGCCGATCCGCCCCTTATCGCTCGCATTGAGGATGGGCGCGTTCTTCTTGACCTGCGTACTGTGATGGCAGAACAAGACAATCTTATTGTGTCACTGGTCATTGAAGCCTGGCTGCAAGGTGTCGGGAATTGCTGACCTTAGCCACGGCCGGTCATATTGACCATGGCAAATCATCCCTCATCACAGCTCTAACCGCCATTGATCCCGATCGCCTGCCGGAGGAAAAAAAGCGTGGCATGACTATTGATTTGGGATTTGCCTGGCTGCCACTACCATCGGGCGAAGTGGTGGGCATGGTGGACGTGCCGGGGCATAAGCAGTTTGTCCATAACGTCATTCCCGGGCTTTTTGGGGTGGATGCTGTGTTGCTGGTAGTGGCTGCAGATGATGGCTGGATGCCTCAGACCGAGGAGCACTTAAGGATATTGGATTTATTGGGTATCGGCTGTGGCTTAGTGGCGCTCAATAAGATAGACTTGGCTTCTGATCCTGCTTGGCTTGATCTGGTGAGTGAGGACATATCCCGGCACCTTGCGGGCACCGGGCTGGACGGCTCGCCCATTTTGCGTGTGAGTGCCCGCACGGGAGAAGGCATAGAAGAGATGCGGCGAGCTATCGCGGAACTTGCCGCTCGGCTTGCACCACGCCGGAATACGGGCAAGCCACGCTTGCCGGTTGACCGTGTGTTCACCATCAAAGGCGCAGGTGTGGTCGTGACGGGCACCCTCTCTGGCGGTGTCTTCCGGACAGGTGAAGATGCGGTACTCTCGCCTGGAGGACTTCCTGTACGCATCCGCAGTGTGGAGAGCTATAAACAACTCCGCCCGGAGGCCATGCCTGGAAGTCGGGTAGCCCTCAATCTTGCGGGCGTAAAGCGAGATGATCTCAGGCGTGGCGATCTGGTGTTATCGGCAGCGCTACCCACCAGTCGCATCTTGGACACGGAGCTTAGGCTTCTTTTTGGTTTGGAAGCTCCTCTTAAGAATATGGCTGAGGTTGATATTTTTATGGAGACCCGCGAGATGCTGGGGCGAGTGGCTTTGATCGGCCCCCGGCTTCTTAACCCTGGCGAGAGCGCCTTTGCTCAGCTTCGCCTAAGCGATGGTGTATCCGCTTATATCGGAGAGCGCTTTATCATCCGTCGGCAGTCACCGCCCTTGACCATTGGTGGCGGGGTTATCCTTGATCCCCTGGCGGAGAGGTTTAAGCTAGCTGAAGTGCCAGCGCGGCAAGCCTCTTTGGAAAGAAGAAAAAGCCTGGAGCTTTCGGATATTATTCTAGCTGAAGTGGCTAAAAGACATTGTTTAGCAATAGGCGGCATGCTTGCGTCGAGCCCTTTCTCTCAGGCAGAGATTGACCACACGATAAAAGAGCTATTGCGACACAAGCGCCTCGCATCCGCAGGGCAGTGCCTCGTTGACCTTGCTTTTTGGCAAGGGGTGAGCGATGAGATTTTGTCTATGGCTAAGGCGGAACACGAGGCCGATCGGTTGAAGAAAGGCCTCTCCCAAGCAGCTGCCCAGAGCGCCCTAGGGTTGGATAAGGATATCTTCGATGCCCTGGTGCAAGAACTTGTCTCAGCGGGCAAACTGGTGCGCCTCGAGGATGCCCTGGCACTTCCCGAGCATCGCCAGCAGCTCTCTCCCCAACAGGAGGCGCAGGCGGCGGCCATCCGTCGGATGTTCCATAATAATCCCGCGGCACCGCCCACAGCCAGGGAAATCGCCGTTGAGCTTCCAGGTAGTGCAGGAGTGTTGAGATACCTTGCTCAGCATGGGGAATTGGTGGAGCTGCCGGAGGGGGTGCTTGTGAGTGCCGCGCAATTTGCAGCAGTGGAGTCTGAAGTAGTGCGCTTGCTTAAGGAGAAAGGGCAGGTTGCCATTCAGGATCTGAGCGCTCGCTTTGGCTATTCGCGCAAGTTCAGTGTTCCTTTGCTCACCTACTTGGATAGATTGGGCATCACCCGCCGCGAGGGAGACATACGCGTGGCGGGCAAGAAGACGGCAGGGTAGCCCCCTATCCCGCCTGCGAGTCTTTTGGCACGATGCTTATCGTGTCGTCACCATCCCCCTCTTGCCAGCAAAGGTGGCAAATGGTGGCCTGGCCACATGAAATGAATTGGGCCTGTTGCCCCATTATTAACCCCTAGCCTGAGATTGTTGCGCCATCCTGTACTTCATGGCATCACCATTGGCTTGAGCACAGGCGATTTGTAACAAAAGGCACTATAAAGCATACAGTTCAGAGATCGGCCTTCATAACATCTTAACAACCCAAATGTTACTCGTATACAGCACTTGTGTTCTGCACATATGTACTGGTATCATTCGTATAGGCCAGATTACAGCATAAAGAACGCGCAGTCAGTAGAAATAATTGGCCATCCCGCAATGATCAGGAGGTTTTAAATGGCACTAAAGACAACAAAGCCGCGGAATCCCCGTTCTCTCCCCGACGAACTCGAGCCTCAATCAAATTATCTCGAATGTGTTCGTGGCGGAAAGTCAACGCTCTCTGCCGAGAGCACCAGGGGGCTCGCCTCTCCAGTTGGCAGAAGCATCAAAACGGTCACGAAAAGAGCCTGTGCCTTCAATTTGGGTTCGAGTAAGCCTTGCATGGCTCCGCCTCTCAAAGACAGCGACTACTGCCGCATGCATTGTCCGGAGCATGCGGAAGAAGTGCAGGAAGCCCGCCGCCTAGGAGGACTTAGACGGAAGCAGGAGGTTGCCCTTTCCGGAACCTGGGACTTCAAGGGATTAGAAAGCGCTTCTGATATTCGCCGTCTAATAGAAGTTGCGGCATTGGACACCCTCAGCCTGGAGAACAGCCTTAGCCGGAATCGTACACTGGTTTATATAGCTCAGGTTGCGCTTCGCGCTCTGGAGACGAATGAATATGAACAGCGCCTTATTGCCCTGGAGCAGGCCATGCGCTTGCAACAAAAGGATTTACCAGATGAATCCATCTTTCTCGCCGATGAACCGGTTCTGTTAGAAATACCCTATGCGGAGGAAACTGATGCAACAAGCTAATCGGCTCTCCAGACTAGAAAGGCACCTTGGACCAAAGCGAGAAGTTCTGGTATGGCTTAAGAAAATCCACGAGTATCCTAACCTTACAGAGTATATTAATTATCTGCACACGATGTCCGTTGAGGATTCACCTGTGCCTCGCCTGATATCGCGGGTAATTCAAAACAGCCTGAAAACTCCCATACTTAACAAAAACGAATTAGAGACGCATGCAGATCTGGCGATGAAAGATGCGATGTTTCTGGTTAAACTCCACGATCAGGTGAACCAGGATTACCTGATCGCTAGCATGGTATGGGGTGAGAAGCTACAGAGATTGGTAGAGAAATACCAGACTATCATTTGGCAGGGCAATTGCCAGGGTACGAGCGTCGTTTTGAGCTCCAGTATAGCTAAAAACAGGCCTTATCCCGTAGAGCCAGGCATGGCTGAGGCGGTAAGGGCTGCTATCCGTAATCATGTCACCGTTTGGGATGGATTAGAAGAGGAGGAGATGTTGGACGAGTGGCTTAGGGGGCATCTTCACAATCAAGGCGAGACCAGTCTTCCGGATAGCTCCTACAAATATGGTAGCGGAGGCCGGTACTTGCCCAACCTCACTGGCGACAATGAGCAGGAGACGCGGGCGTGCTTTGATGAGCAAGCAGAGTTTGAGAGGTTCAAATCCGGCGAGGATTACACCAATGGTCTCTCTACCATGAAAGATGCCATATATGGGAAACAGTTAAAAAGAATGGTATCAAAGTTCCATGCTCTCCTTAAAACAGGCAAAGTCCTATCTGGCAGAACAATCTTCATCCGTGCAGTACCCATTCCTTTTCTGAAAGAAGTTCCCCTGGTGCAGGGCGAGTGGATTGACTGCTATGTCGCCGAGCTGGCGGAGCTTGGCGCCATGCTTGAAAACAAAGGGTACGAGGCTACTAAGATAGATGGACATGAGCTGGCTTGGCCGCAGTATTCCCGCAGAGGTGAAAGCACCATAAGTTGGGAAGAGCTCATGGTGCTTTGGCAAAAGGCTCGCCGAAAGATAGGTAAATTCCAAGGACGGACGCAAGAAATTGATGGTAGGCTATGCATAAGTTTTAGTGACTTTTGCTCGTGGTCGGGATATCTGAGAGGGGAAGATCTAACACAAAATATCTACGATGGCTTTGTAACAGGCTCGTGGAATGATTGGCTGGACAGCGGAGATTCTCCTGGGAGCCTCTCCGGTATTGTTGCCCATAAGTTGCACCTCTCGGTCAGTGAGGCGAGCTTCGCTGTGTACTATGATAGCCTAGCCCCTCGCTTAAAACAGCGAACCATATATTCAGCTCACAAGAACCCCGGCGAGGCTTGTCTGCGGCAAGCGACAGCAGAATGGAGGGAACAAGCCGAGGAAGTGCTAATTGAGCTTATTGCGTTTGAGCAGGCAGTGGCCAAAATTGACCAACACTATTATGCCGGAGAAGGGGTTCTCTTCTACGACTATGCCAATAATCTCAAATCATGCGTGGAGGAGTTGAAAGCATTGATTGATGTGTTCAACGATGAACCTGAAATGCTCTCCGAAGATCCGCTGGACATCAAGTTCGTACTCAAAGAGGCCGAACGGATGGCTTCTGTCAAGTTGGCGCAACTCATTGATCTCGCGAAAGTCGAGGTGTTAACTATACTGGGAGAGAGCCAGTCCGCTGCCAATATAGTTGCGCGGAACATCTTTTGGTAAATCGTAATCCCGCCTCAAAGTATTACCGCCTTAAAATAGGCGGCTCTTCGCTGTTTTGTGTGGGTAATTGCCTGACGGGCTCATATTTTTGCATAACTACGGATCCTACAGCTTGCCAACAAGCGAGGCAATCGAGAACTCAATGCCGCTCTTTATCTGTTATCCGTCCGTCTCATTACTGCCCCATCGTATAAGATACTAAATCCCTTCTTCTACGAATACTACCATCGGAAACTATCCGAAGGTAAGACCAAGAAGCAAGCTCTTAAGTGCGTCCAGCGCAGACTGGTGAATATCATCTGGACTATGCTGACCAAGGGAGAGGAGTATGCCAATCCGCCCATGCTTAATGCGAAGAGAGCCTGAAATTAATCCAGCCATGAGCTATAATCCTTGGGTAGATACAGAGAGAGGACAGATGACCAAGCTAAAGATTTACCTTGACACCTCAGTCATCAGCCACCTTGATGCCCCTGATGCCCCCGATATGATGGGGGATACGCTTAAGTTTTGGAGGAGACTGGAAGAGGGAATATACGACATCGTTTTGTCAGATGTCGTACTTGATGAGTTGGAAGCTTGCGATGAGCCGAAGAGAAGCTATCTTTTTGAGTATCTTGACAGTATTGGATACGATCTTGCAAAGGCTGGCAGTGCTGCTGTAGCCCTCGCTAGCAAGTTTATTGACCTCGACATCTTAAAAGAGAAGAACTTTGGCGACTGCCGCCATATTGCCGCCGCCTTAATCTCAGGCTGTGATATAATCGTGTCCTGGAACTTTAAGCATATAGTCAACATCAAGACAATACAGGGGACGAGGAAAATTGCAGCAACAGGCGGTTATAAAGATATAATAATCTGCACGCCTTCGACGCTCATTGATGGAGGAATTAACGATGAATAACATACCCAAACCGAAAATAAGCCCCGCTTTTACAATTGAGGATATTCACAAGATCAGGGAGTGGCATTACGAACGTCGCAAAGGGATGACGCCAGAGGAAATATGCGAAGATACTCGCAGAGGTGCTGAGCGCGCCAAGGCTCTTATGGCTCTTCCCAGAGACCCTGTCATCAAGGCGGAGGCTAGGCGTCGTATGGCAGAGGCTTTAGCCGTCGGAACAGCAAAAGAAGCCGTAAACACCTAGCGCATATCGAATACCCGTTCTCCCATTGCATAAGCCGCCCCGCGCACCTTAACAACTGAATATCCCCCGGAGTTCCCCGCACACAGTGGGTATCATACGACTCTTGCTGGATCGGTAACGAACTCAACCCCGACCCCAACGACTCTAATCCCTTCAGATACTGTGCTGAGTACTATGACAGTGAGAGCGGGACTTACTACTTAAGGGCTAGGCATTATGATCCTGCAACTTCTCGCATGCT
>JGI24702J35022_10000032_pt1 | contig 56885 bp, 57 predicted proteins | sample TergutTh196P4_FD_35022 | JGI IMG/M metagenome (IMG submission 35022) | reverse complement strand
GAATTCCCGTGTAAATTTTAACCTACAAAATGAAAAAACCAATAACACACCCAATTTCTGAAATAAGGCATAAAATAAACTTTACACAATTTTCATCAACTTCAATAGGTTAAACTATTTTAACCCACACACTAACAACGATACTGACGATAAATGGTTATTTTTGAAAAAAGAACTCTATTATACGTTTTTTAAAATGTAGGTTAAAATATTCCGGGGAATTCAGGTTACAAGCTATTCAGGTAAGAAAAGAATTGGCAGACGAGTGGAGCGACAGAGGTGTAAAGCAAGGCGCGGAGTACCCATTTTAACAGACGAGATTTCAAAGGCTTGGGCGGGCATGTCTACAAGGCAGTATAAGAATTTGAAGGGGTTGAAAAAAGAGTCGTTGCGCGATAATATGACAACTCTTGAGCTTGTGCTGAATATGCTTGCCGAAGCGACTACGACCACGCTTTCAAAAAAGCAAAAGCCGCAAACATTTGATGAAAATGTAAACGTAGCAAGGCAGGGTGGCGGCATTGCGGGCGATACGCGAAAAGCTATTGAAAAAGCGTCTGGTGAGCCTGTTATAACTTCAAAAAAAACGGTTGATTTTGCGCGGCTTTTAACTGATGTAATTGACTTTAAAATGATGCGGACAAGGAAAAACCGGCAGATACGTAATAAATATAGAATGTAATTGTCAATAAAATTGAGTGGAAGAGGGCATTTTGTTTTGCTTCAACAATCATTTTTTGCTCTTCCGCGATTATTTTTATGTTTCCTTTTTCTTGAATACTAACTCTTAAGGTTATGATATAATGACATGATTAGCTGTTTTATGAGGCATATCTTAATAACGACGATGAACATAAATCGTAATGTTTAGGAAGGTTATTCCTTATGCCAAAAATAGAACAATTTATTTTGGGCTACACGCGAGATTGTAACAAGCCCAAAAAACTCTGCAAAAACCACGTGAAAGTCGCGAAAAAGAAAGGGTGGTTGCAATGGAAGTAAAAATAGGGTTTGACCCTGATTTAATGGTGAGATTTGATGAGGGCAAGCTAAAAGGAATGACAATAAAATTTTGGGGAGATAGGCTTGTTGACAAAACAGTTTTCGGTTTGCGTTCTGGAAGAGTAGTTATGCCTGTCGAAGGAAAAAAACTGCCTGTAGAGATAAGAAAACTAACTGATGAAGAACGTGAATATGTCAAATCAGCAGTTTTAGCGTATGTTAAAGCTGGAAACGAAGATGGAACTATAAAAAGAAAAGTGGAATTCATCGACAGATAAAAAGGTGTAATTTCGCTAAATGGCTAAAGAATGGAACGCTGAAGAATTTCGCAGTTACCTTCAAGCACATCATACGGAATATGAGCCTGTTTTTTATAGTGGAACCACTTATGACGAATTTCATGATGAAAATGTATTTGCGTGGAAAGTCGCTGAATGGTATGCTTCTCAACATTCAGAGTGTAAAACAGTTGAAACTTTGGTAAAAGAAGCTGGTTTTAACGATTTAAATGAAGACCAGATGAACAAGGCGTCAGAAATTTATGCCAAAGAATCCAGCGGCGCACCTCATTATTTTTTTGGCGATGAAATCGATAGTAACAGCACATGGGCTAAACATGAATGTGATAAGGTTATGAAAAATATCAAAATAAACGATGAAGGTATTCGCTTTAATTTAATTCCTGAACAGGCTGGGGGCGAACGTAGTTACACATGCAATAAGAACTCTCTGCCAAGTGGAAGTTAACAAGGCAAGTCACAGGGACAGATAAGATTGCGGGTACAATATCAAAAATTTGACTTTAACAAAATATGAAAAGTGAATAAAAAATGAATAAAAACAATATGAATGTTAAATCTAAATTTAAATCTACTTTATACTGCTGTTTTTTTAATAAAAAAACCGTCCTATTTGTTTCTTTACTTTTTATGGCAACAATTATTTTTTCCTCACTTGCCCCAGCAGTTAATGGTTGGGTGGGTGTACCAACTGATGTTACTGTTGAAACTGAAGCTGAACTTGTAAACGCTATCAATACAGCTCCAAATAATGAGTGGTATTATATTGTTGTTTCAAAGAGTATCGTGTTGGAAAAATCTCTTGAAATTCCCGATGGTAAACAAATTTATTTGTCATGGTATGGTCCTGAGACTTGTTTAATTGGAGCTAATGGTATGGATACTATTGTTGTTAGGTCGGGTGGTTTTTTGGGAATTGTTGGATGGATTGTTGTTACTCATGCTGAGGGTGATACTGGTAGAGGTGTGTTTGTTGAGCGGGGTGGCACTTTTTCTTTAGTTGGTGCTATAATTTCAGGTAATACTGCGGATAAAGGTGGAGGGGTGTATAATGAGGGTGCTTTTGATTTGTCTTCGGATGAGGATCGTTGTGGTGTAATTACTAACAATACTGCTACTAAGGGTGGAGGGGTGTACAATATGGGTACTTTCAAGGTGTGGGATGAAAAGAAGGTTTATGGGAATGTGGCTTTAAGTGGTGATGGTCATGATGTGTTTACTGAGGAAGCTACTGGGGGTAGTTATCTTTTGCTTGTTGTGATTGTTGTTGTGGTAGTTGTGGTTGCTGCAAGCTTGTTATTTTACCGTTCAAAAAAACATATGCGTTAGACAACAAACAATTTGGATGATTCTGTTACAGTATAATATAAAAACTCTTCCACTGATTACTCAGTGGACACTTTATTTTGTTGGTAATTGTGTGTTTGAAAAGATTTTTGGGAGTGGTAGAAGGATTGGTAAGAGTGATGTGTAGAAGGTTAGGTGTTAGTGTTTGTTTTTATGTGTTTGGTAAATGGTTTGTAAGAAAAATCGGGTGGTTTTAATATTTTTTCGAATGTGTAAAGTGGTAGTTGGTTTATGTTTTAATGTGTAATTTTCTACTCGTCCATTATAAAGTTAAAATGGCGTTGTCGTGTGTGTTTCTAATTGTTATTTGTAACAAGATTCTTTTTTCCATTATTTTTTATGATTTGATTTGTTACTATGTGAAAAACATGACAATGTCTACTTATTTTGCTATAACAATACAAGTTAATGTCGAACATTATTTGGTATTGTTGTTTGTGGAAATGGGATAAAACGTTTTTTTATAACTAATACACAGTTATATTGTAGAAGGCATCAAATTTGAGTGAAGAAACAATTAGTACTACTATTGGTCACGGAACATGGTATGATATGATGGCTCAGAAAGTTGTTGAACGTGAAAAACAACTATGTCGAGACACAAGTTTAATTCGAACAGAAATGGGTTTAGGTGCTTCTGGTTTTCCCCATATTGGAAGTTTAGGTGATGCTGTACGTTCTAATGCTGTATCTTTGGCTTTGAAAGATTTAGGTTACAATTCTGAACTTGTTGCTTATTGTGATGATAAAGATGGGTTAAGAAAAGTTCCAGCAGGTCTTACAAATGTTGATTTAGAGAAATATCTTGGATATCCTGTTTCAGGGATTCCTGATCCATATTGTTGTCATGAAAGTTACGGTAAGCATATGAGTAGTTTGTTACTTGATGCGTTGGATAAATGTGGGATTCAATATACGTATTATTCTGCAAATGATGTTTACAAAAAAGGATTGTTGCTTAACGAAATTCGAGATTTGTTAACTAATGCCCAAAAAATTGGTCAAATAGTAAAAGACGAAGTAGGACAAGAAACATATACTGAAGTTTTGCCTTATTTTGCGATATGTGAAAAATGTGGGCATTTATATACTACAAGAGCATATAATTTTGACTCTAAAACTGACAAAGTTTTCTATAAATGTATTGGACTTGAAATTAAAGGTCAATTAATTTCTGGGTGTGGCCATGAGGGTGAAATGGACATTAAAAATGGTGATGGTAAGCTAACTTGGAAAAGTGAGTTTGCTGCACGATGGCGGGCTCTTGACATTCGATTTGAAGCTTACGGTAAAGATATTGCTGATTCTGTGCGTATTAATGACCGTATTAGTCGTGAAGTGTTAGCGTTTGAGCCTCCGAGCCATGCAAAATATGAAATGTTTCTTGATAAGGGTGGTAAGAAAATTTCTAAATCCGCTGGAAACGTGTTTACACCACAAATTTGGCTCGAGTATGGTTCTCCACAGTCTTTGTTATTGTTGATGCTTAAACGATTTGTTGGTACTCGTAACATTTCTGTTTCAGATATTCCATTGTATATGAATGAGTTTGATGAACTTGAGGATGTTTATTTCAATAAAAAACAGTTTAATCAAAAAGAAACAATGCGGCTAAAAGGTATTTACCGATATTGTTGGATAATGAAACCCCCTGAAGAATCAAGTATTCATGTGCCTTATAATTTGTTGGCATTTCTTGTTAAAATGGCACCCAGTGAATGTGTACATGATTATGTTGTAGAGAAGTTACAAAATTATGGGTATTTGCAAAAAAATCAAAAACTTGATGAAAATTTAGTCAAGCGTATTGGATATGCACGAAATTGGTCACGTGACTTTGAAGAAATCAGAGAAACAACTGTTGAACTAGGTCCAGAAGCTAAACAGGCTATTGTTGATTTGCTCCAAAACCTGCAGGTTGTAGATGATTCTGATAAGATCCAAAACATTATTTTCAACGCTGCTAAAAACAATGGGTTAAAACCAAGTGACTTTTTCAAAGTTCTCTACACAATTTTAATGGGTTCTTCTCAAGGACCTCGTTTAGGTCCATATGTTTTAGCTATGGGTAAGCAGAATGTTTCTAAAGCTCTCCAAAGAGCTATAGACAAATAACAGTTTCTCTATTTTTTTCATTTCATACATAAGCATCATAATTTTGTGTGTACGTTTTTTGATATAATTAATAGTTTGTAGTAATGGTGTTGAAATGGTTTTGTTTTGTCATGGTGAATCCCCATTCGTTTTGTTTTACTTGTTTGTTTGGTGTTGTTTGTTTTTGTATTGATAGTGTGTATGTGTTGTTTTGTCGAATGTTTGTTTTTGTGTTTTGCGTGTGAAGTATGTTGGTTTTGTTTGTTTTGTTGTTGTGTTATTTTTTCCATACGTCCATAATCAACGCACACGTTTTGCAGATCACTTTTTCACCATGATCTGAACTATTGTGCGACTATAAAAATAATGAAACTAGGGTTTTTGCAACCAAAGTATTTGTTGTGTTGTCGCAAAAAAAGTTATGCTGCAATGTTTGTGCGCAGGTTATGAACATATGGTTTTTAAGTTCAAAAAGATAGCCTGATGACATTGCTGATTACAGGGTATATTTAAAAACAATAAGACGTACTTATTTATTGGCGAAAAAAATTGGTAGGAAAAAACAAAAGAATACTGATTTTGGCTATTTTGCTCACAGTTGTAATTACCACTATATGTCTATTTTTGGGTTCAATATTTAGCATCCAAAGTTCAAATACACAACCAAATGGTCCTGTTTCTACAGATGAACAAGCAATTAAAATTGCCATACCCCTTGCCAAAACATGTGCCAAAGAAAAAAACTATACCATAACCACCCCAAAAGCAACCTTTAGAGAGTCCACCCGACCATATTGGGTTGTAGAGATTGAATTTAAAACTATAGAAAACAAAGACCAACAAAGTCCAAGCATTTTAATTTTTGATTTAAACCAACAATCCAGTATATTTAATGCTACAAAAGACGAAAACTATCAGAACCCAAGTTATCTATATACTTATGAGGTTACAATATGGGCAGATACTGGCGAAATTTATCACCATGGTATAATGACATTTAGAACTCTTCATGATGATTTAAACGATGTAGAGGAGTTTGGGATTTCTGTTGATCAGGCGTTTGAGTTAGCTTTGCCTTTTGTTCAGGTGTATGCACAGGAAAACAATCGTACAATAACCACAAACGTGTGTATTTATGCGGGGTATGTGAATTCACGGCCAACTTGGATTATCGAAATGAACTTTGAGACAATAAATGATAAACAAAAACATGATGTACAATATTATATTTATGGTTATGCTGTTCTTATTTGGGGTGATACAGGTGAAATACGTGATCACGGAGTACAAGGTAACATGTAGTTCCCTGTGAGTTTTTCTAATTACAAAGAAAACAAGACCAAAAACAACGTTATTTTAAAAAAACACCACAAACAACAAATTCACACCACAAAGTAATCATAACACAATTATAATTACAAACAAACAAGCTGAAACCAACATGTACATCGGATACGACAAAAAACCATACGTTCATAACCATTGCACACGTTTTGCAGGTTACTTTTTCACAATGAACTATGTTATTGTGTGTCTGTAAAAATAGTGTGTTTATAGGGTTTTTGTAACCAAAGTATTTGTTGTGTTGTCGCAAAAAAAGTTATGCTGCAATGTTTGTGCGCAGGTTATTGGTATATGGTTTTTAAGTTCAAAAAGATAGCTTGATGACATTGTCATAACCTTCAGCTAGTTTTCAGACAGTCCGTGGTGGGGGTGGAATTATTTCTGTAAAAAACAGAACTTTATAATGAACTATTTTGGTACACGGCTGAATTTTTCGTATTTATGTGTTTTATTGTTTGAGAATTAGTTTCCAAGTAACCTTCTTCTTTGTTTGAGTCAGGTTTATTTAGTTCTGGGTTGTAGTGTAGTGTCAGTTCTGGGCCTGTCGTCTAGCACGGATTATGACACCAGCCTGCGGAGTTGGAGGTCTTGGGTTCAAATCCCAGCGGGCCCGCCATTACTGTTCCTCTGTTTCTTTAACTTCTAATAGTGTATATTTTTGTTCAGTTTGTTCTTTTTTAATACATTTTCTTTTTCGCATATAATATGTTGACCAGACTGCCGTAACTATATTTGAGAAAATAATTGTGTAGGTTACAACGTTTACAATAGTATATGCTAAGGGTAATCCGTATGAAATTGTGAGGATAGCTAGTGTAGCAGGGGTTAATCCTAAAGCGCACATGAATGTGATGACTTGTTTTTCTTTTGCTAAGTCACTTTTGAATGTTGAAATCTTTACTGCTCCAAATCTTGTCATAATAAGTACTACTGTAAACATTATGCCTGCTAATATAAGAGATGGCTCTATTACAAATATTAACCCTAAAGAGACAAAGAATAATGTTTCTAACAGAAAAGTTATTTCGTCATAGAACACTACTATTTGTTGTTGTAGTTTATCTATGTTTATTTTTGTTTTTAGAATTCTGTTAACTAAATGGTAATTTCCAAAAATTATGCCAAAGACTAAGGCAGCTAAAGTTCCGTTGCCTCCAATGATTGTGGTTACACTATATGTTAACAAAATAAAACCTATAGTTAAAACATCTATGAATTTATGTTTCTGGAATCGGTGTAATATGTAAACCCATGCTATACTTAAAAGAAAACCTGCAAATATACCTACAGAAAATTGTATGGATATGTTTGCAAGTGCGTCAACTATACTGCTTTTCCCCGTCAAGTAAATATTGATTAAAGTTGAGAATAATACAACCGAAAAGACTGAACTAATTGCCGCTTCCATTGTTAAAAAAACTATAGTTTTTTCTTTTAGTTTCATTGAGTTACTTAATGGTACAATTACGGCAGCGGTAATTTCTCCTCCTATTATTGCTGCAAAAATAAATGATTGTGTGAAATCCCATTTAAGAACAAAATAACCAAGTGAACCAAGTAATGCTGTACCAACAAAAGTGTAGACTATTGTTTGTAAAAACACTCGACCACCAATTGAAAGAACCGCATGAGTTTTTAAGCCTAATCCGGCGTGAAACAGAACCATCAAAAGAGTTAAAGTTGCAAAAAGTGGTAGTACAGATAATAAACTTTCACGCGGAAAAATGTTTAAACCAGGCCCTAACACGATTCCTGCAAGTATAAGGAAAATAAAAATTGGAATACCTGCTTTTTTTATTAAAAATTCTCCTGCGCAACCAACAACAAAAATTCCAGCAACTACGCCGAAAATAACAACTACTGAAGTTAAACCTCCAGAAGATGTGGTATTACCTTCATTAAACACATTATCGCCATTTTTAGCTGTGTTGCCAAAAATTTGGCCACCTGACATTGTAAATGTGTGCCCGTTAGCGTTGTACACCCCTCCGCCATTATCATCTGCAGTATTAGTAGCCGATATTGTTGAACCACCAATAGTTCCGTTTAACATGTTAAAAACGCCTATATTGTATACTCCACCACCGTTTTTGGTTGCAGTGTTACCTGAAATAATTGCGTTATCTCTCATTTCAAATGTACCACTATTGTATACTCCTCCACCATTATCAGCTGAGTTACCAAAAATTTCTCCATCAATCATGATGAGAGTGCCGCCAGAGTTAACAACCACTCCGCTACCGCTATCACCTTTGTTATGAGTTACAATAACACCAGCAAGCGTTAATGTTCCTCTATTAATAACAATAGTGGCGCATTCTTTGTCACCGACAAGTTTACAAAAATCGTTTTCTTTGTCACTTATTATTGTAATGTTTTTAGTTACTGGAATGTTAAGTGCTGAACCTGTAAGTTTAATGTCTGCTGTAAGGGCGATAATAGTGGGTTCTGTAGCATCATTTATTGTGCTTCTAAGTGTAGTTTCATCTCCAATATGTACAGCAGTTTCTAATGCAATAGCCACATCGTTGAATACAATAGTGTTTTGAGGTGTCAAAACGCTGGTCGAAAGACTGTTACTTGTGAAAGCGTTTTCATTTAAAGTAGAGGCAAAAAGTGTAGCAAACAATAAAATTGTAAACATTATAGTCACAAAAACTATAATCCCACATCTGCGGGAAAGCTTACGGAAATCAAGCTTTGGATTAAATTTATCTCTATCCATAATAAACACAGCTAAGCAATTATGATATTGGGTATTTGTAGTATTAACACTTACATATATTCATATTTATTTATGTACTTTATTCTGTTGTTTTTAATTGTTTATGTACAAAAAAAATTTAGAAGTAATATGCATTATATAATTACTATTTAACCGTGGCGTATAGTGTTATTTTTCGCTCATAAACCATTATATGATGATTATTTTACAAAATTATGGTTGTGAAATAAGAAAAAATGTTGTATGGAGTTATTTTTGCTGTAAACACGCTATACATAGTGAAATTTATTAAGGTAACCTGCGGAAATCCACATTTTATTTCTAAAATGGTGTATAATAGCGTTTCAAACCATGTTTAGAAGGTTTTCGGAGGCTGCCTTAAGTAGTAACTTTTTCTGATATAAACTACCTTTTTTGTCGTGTTTGTGTTTATGGAAATAGCATTTTGATGTTTGGGTTGTAGTGTTGTTTGGTGTGTTTGAGTTTGGTTTTTTGTGAGTTTGTTTAGTTATATTTTTTAGTTAAATATCCTGCTGATATTATTGTTTGTGGGTTGATTGTTTGCTTACTTGTTTAGTAGGAGAAATTGTTTAATCCTAGCGAAATTACAATTTTTACAGTGAATAGTATGATTAAAGTTGGAATTAATGGGTTTGGAAGAATTGGCAGATTACTGTATCGTGCTGCTCTTGAACGTAATGCTGATATTGATTTTGTAGCTATCAACGATTTGACTGACGCGGAAACTAATGCACAACTTGTTAAATATGATTCTGTGCATGGCAGATTCCCTGGAACTGTTGAAGTAGATGGTAATAATTTAATTGTTAATAATAAAAAATTAACTGTTTTAGCTCAAAGAGATCCATCGCAGCTTCCATGGAAAGATTTAGGTGTCTACTTAGCTGTGGAGTCAACTGGATTATTCACTAACCGAGAAGGTGCATCAAAACACCTCGTAGCTGGTGCTAAAAAAGTCCTCATATCTGCTCCCGCAGAAAATCCTGATGGAACATTTGTGTTTGGTGTTAATGAAGCAGAATATGACAATGAAAAACACAATATTCTTAGTAATGCTAGTTGTACAACTAACTGTTTAGCACCAATTAGCAGAGTTCTTGCAGATGCTTTTGGTCTGGAAAAAGCATTTATGACTACTTGTCACAGTTACACAAACGACCAACGAATGCAAGATTTAACGCATAAAGATCCACGCAGAGCTCGTGCTGGGGCAATAAACATTATTCCAACAAGTACTGGTGCTGCAAAAGCAATTGGTTTAGTATTGCCTGCTTGTTCAGGAAAAATGAATGGTATTTCTCTACGTGTACCTACACCTGATGTGAGCATTGTTGATTTAACTGCAATTTTAAGCCGAGATGTTACAAAAGAAGAAATTAACCAAGCCATGAAAGAAGCTTCTGAAAGTTATCTAAAAGGTATACTACAGTATACTGCAGACCCAATTGTGTCTAGTGATGTCTTACATAGTTCTTACTCAGCAGTTTTTGATTCACAATTAACAATGGTACTTGGTGAGAAAAATAATTTTGTTAAAGTCTTTGCTTGGTATGATAACGAGTGGGGTTTTAGTAACAGAATGATTGACTTAATTGAACTTGTAGCTAAAAAAGCTAACTTGTAATTTGTTGCGCAAGCAATAAATAACGCTGTTTTTTCTTTAAACATAAATTGCCTAAAGAGCGCCGTAAAAAATGGTATACTTTAAGACTATAGATGACTTTGACGTGGAAAGCAAAACAGTAATTGTACGCGTAGATTTTAATTCTGAAGTTGATTCTAAAACCAAAAAAGTTGTAAGTGATGTGCGTATATGTGCACATGCTAATTTTACTCTTAAAGAGTTGGCAGAAAAAGGTGCAAAAATTGTTGTTTTATCACATCAAGGACGTAAAGGTGATTCTGACTTTACTAATCTTGAACATCATACAGAAGTTTTACGCCAAATTCTTAATTGCCCAGTAAAATATGTTGATGACCTTTTTGGCGAAAAAGCAAAAAATGAAATTAGACAACTAAAGAATGGTGAAATTCTGGTCTTAAAAAATGTGCGTGATTGGTCTGAAGAAACCAAAAGTGGTTCTCCCGAACAGCAATCAAAAACTGACCTTGTACAAAATCTTGCGCCACTTGCAGACTTGTTTATTAACGATGCATTCTCAGTTGCACACCGTGACAACGTATCTGTAGTTGGTTTCACAGTAGTTCTGCCAAGCATTGCTGGTCGCATCATGGAACGAGAACTTAAACAGTTAAAAGCCTTAGAAAAACCACATCACCCATGTGTTTATGTTTTAGGCGGCGCAAAAGCTGATGACAGCCTAGAAATTAGTAAATATATTTTAAACAATAACGTAGCTGACAACCTTTTGTTAGGCGGTATAATATCACAACTTTTCATGGCTGCTAAAGGAATAAGTTTAGGAAAAGGAACCATGGATTTTTTAGCAAAAAAAGAACTTTTACACCTTGTTCCTGGTATACGAGATTTGCTTGCAAAGCATCCTGATAAAATAGTACTACCCATAGATGTCGCATTAAATGTTGACGATAAACGTGTTGAAATTCCAACAAACCAATTGCCTTCAGAATACCCAATTTTTGACATAGGCGCAAAAACTGTTGAAAAATATGTACAAATTCTTTCAAAAGCACAATCAATTGTTGTAAGTGGACCACTTGGTGTTTACGAAAACAAAGACTTTTGTTACGGTTCTAAAACAATATTTGAAACAATTGCTAACAGTAATGTTCTTAGCCTTGCCGGTGGAGGAAATACAATTGCAGCAATTGATCAGTTTGGTCTAACCAACAAAATTCGTTACATCAGCACAGCTGGTGGAGCACTGGTAGAAGCTTTAATGGGAAAAAAACTTCCAGGTGTTACAGCATTGTTAACATCTACAGAAACAAAAAAATTATCTAAATAACAGTTTAACTAAAACACAAATTTATTTCAATTTAAATTGTGACTAACAAAATGGATCTTGGTTAACGTAGTTTCATTAGTGCTATTTCTGCAGCTAAAACCATTGGCTCCCAAGTTTCGTTCATTGGCGGTGCATATGCAGTGTCTGCTTTTGCAAGTTCTCTTACAGTCATTTGTTTTTGAATTGCAAATGATATTGCATTGATACGTTGGGTAACTTCTTCTCCTCCAACGATTTGAGCACCAATTATCTGCTCTGACTTTTTTTCTACAATTAATTTAACTTTAATTGATTTAGATGAAGGATAATAATCTGCTTTTGTTTTACTGCTAATTGAACCTACAACCACTTCGATATGATTTTTTATTGCACATGTTTCGTTTATTCCTGTTGAGCCTACTTCAATATCAAACAGTCTAGTAATTGCAGAAGCCAAAACACCAATAAATTGCGAGTTAACCCCGCCAGCGTTTGTTCCTGCAACTTTTCCTTGTCTAACTGCAACAGTACCAAGTTGAGGACAAACTGGTTTATGAGTAATAAGGTGACTGGTTTCAGCGCAGTCACCAACAGCATAAACATCTTTTACATCCGTTTCCATAGAGCTACTAGTTTTAATGGCACGTGTTTCTCCAAGCGGTATGCCTGAAGCAACGGCAAGTTTTGTATTAGCTCGAACACCAAACGCACTGAGAAACATGTCTGCAGTAAAAACTTCTCCACTTGCTTTAATTGCCGAAACTTTATCTTCTCCAAGAATTTCTTCCACAGTTCGGTTTAACAGAATTTTCATACCTTTATGTTCAAGTTGCTCTTGAACAAGCTTTGCCATATCTGCATCAAGCATCTGAGGTAAAATATGAGGTGCCATCTCAACAACTGTAACCTGCACCCCTCGCTCAATTAAAGCAACGCCCAGTTCCAACCCAATTAAACCTGCTCCCATAATTATGGCCGATTTAGCACCAGTTTTAATTGCTGCATCAATTTTTTCTCCATCTTCGATACTGCGCAGATATAGGATGCCTAACTTTCCGTTACCTTTTATTGACGGTATAAATGGTTCAGCACCAGTTGCAATTATTAGCTTATCATAAATTATTGTCTTTGTTGCGTCTTCAAAAGTTTGGATTAAAACTGTTTTTTCTGTCGTGTTAATTGTTAACGCTGTTGTTTGTGTAAGCAGATTTAATTTAAGCATCTGAAAATATGCAGGAGGATACACAACTAATTCTTTAAATTGTGAAATTACACCGCTAATCACGAAGGGTAAACCGCAACGGGAGTAACCAACAATTTTTTCGTTGGTGAGAAGAGTTATTTCTGCGGTACGATCTTTTTTACGTGCTGCTGAAGCAGCTTCTATACCAGAGGCGTTTGCGCCGATGATAACTATTTTTTGTGGCATCCTCTTTAGCCTTCAAATATTATTTTCTTTGAGATTGTGCTTTATGCCATTCAACTGCTTTGTCAAAATCCATAAGATTGGCAAGCTCCACTTGTAAATTAAATGGTTTTATGACAAGTAACCACGCTTTACCATACGGATCTTCATTTAGATCTTCTGGATGTGCCAGAACATTTTTGTTAATTTCTTCTACTTCACCACTTACTGGAGAAATAAGATCTGATACAGCTTTTACAGATTCAAGTGTTCCATAAGGCTCGTTTTGTTTCACTTCTGTTGCAATGTCAGGGAGTTCAGCATAAACTATTTCACGTAAAGCTTTTTGAGCGTAATCTGTTATTCCAACACGAACTTTTTGACCCTCAATTTTTATCCAAAAAAAATCTTTTGAATAATATAACCCTTCATGCACTTCATATCCTTCAACTGTAATCATACAACAACCTTCTAACATTAACGAAATACGTATCCTATGGACGAATTTCTACTTAAAGTTTCACAAAAAATAAGAAAAAGATGTGGTGTTAGCGTTCACGTTTGCCAGCTATCCACTCTTCTGTCCATTGCAATGCTTGACTGTCAGGTACTTGAATTGGTGGATGTTTAAATGCGTACGCAGACATGCTAAGCAGAGCACCAGCAATTTTACGGTCAAGAGCAATTTTTGCTGCACGAATAAGATCAATGACAACTCCGCCACTGTTTGGTGAATCTTCAACTTCAAGTTTAACACTAATTTCAATTGGACGATCGCCAAATTTACGACCTTTTAAATTGATGTAACAGATTTTTTTGTTACCCAAAAAACTAACATAGTCACTAGGACCAATACGTGTAGGTAGAGCGTATGGAACAAGACTTGTCACTGCTTCTGTTTTGCTGATACGTTTTGATTTAAGACGATTTTCAACTGTCATGTTTTGAAAATCTGTGTCTCCACCAAGATTGAGTTGATATGTTTCATCTACAATAACACCACGATCAAGGCATAACTGTACGAGATTACGATGAAGAATAGTTGCGCCAACTTGGCTTTTAATATCGTCACCAAGAATAGGTAATCCTGCAGCTTCAAATTTTTTCGGCCACTCTTTTGTAGCATCACTACCAATGAATTCTGGCATACAATTAACAAATGCACAACCTGCATCTATCGCGCATTGAGCATAGAAACGTACTGCGTCATGACTGCCTACTGGGAGATAATTAACAAGAACTTCTGTTTTTGTATCTTTAAGTATTTGGACAATACTCTCGCGAGTGGTATTTCTGTCATCATACACATTAAATGTTTCACGCATATGCGGAGCAACACCATCAAGAATTATACCTGGCGAAACTTTTACGTCTAAATGAGGAACATTGCTAAATTTTTCACAACAGTTTGGCGCAATCCAAATAGCTTCTGAAAGATCTTTTCCAATTTTATTTTTATTTACTTCAAAAGCCGCAACAAACCGTATGTCTTTTATGTGATATCCACCAAAGTTTACATGCATAAGACCAGGAACTGTTTCGCATTCTTTTGCGTTCTTATAATATTGAGTCCCCTGAGTTAATGCGCAGGCACTGTTACCCACGCCGATAAGTGCTACACGAATTTCAGGCATCAAACTAACCTTCCAAGATTGAACAATAATAAAACTTTAATGCTTTGTTACGCTAATAAAACTTTTTCTAAAAACAACATACTAACAAAGCATACACTTATACAAAACCTGTTTTCAATACACGCTTAATTGTTTTCTAGCTAATTGTGTACGGCAAAATTAAAAGGGAACGTTTGACTTTATAACTACTACTAAATGGTGATATTTATGAGTGAACCGCAAATTACAGTTTCATATGAACCTTTTCAAGAGATTGCTATTTTGGAAAAAAATCATTTTTGCAGTCCTGAGGAACTTGCACGTTTTACTTCTGTTATTACAGGAGGTAAACTAATTGGTCTGTATTGGGTTGATGGTGTAATTTTTTTGTATTTTCCAATTTCAGCCTCCACATCTGTGTTCGCTAAAGAATTATTAGAGAAACGAAAAATTTACTGGAGCTATTTGGGTTATGCAGTTATGCCAAAATTTGCGCCAGTACTTGAGACTAAAGAAAAAATGATTGTTCCTGTCGTGGATGTTTCTTCTGACCTTCTTCTCAAAAATGTTGCGAAATGGATTAAACAGCAAATCTAATTTATTTTTTCATCCTATTTTTTGGCGAATTTTTTGCCGGTAATCACTTTTAACGGTATTGTTCACACGGGATATAGTTGTGGTAAATTCTTTGTTGAATTACCTTGGGTATTATTACAGCTAAAAACACTCACAGGAATCACACCATATTTTGGTACTTTGAATCTTTGTTTAACTGGTGAAAACATAAAACAACGAGCTTGTTTAACACCGCAAAATGGAGTGATGATTAAACCAGAAAAAGGTTATTTACCTGGATATTTATTTAAAGCAAAAATTTTTGACACAGTATGTTATGTGATATTACCTGATGTACCCAATTATCCAAAAGATTTAATTGAAATTATTGCGGCTGTGAACCTAAGAAATAGATTCAACATAAAAGACGGCGATTTAATAACAGTTTCAGTTTCACTCCAAACTTGAACCGCAAAATATTATACAAAAGAAATAAAAAAATAAATATGATTATAACAGTAACTGTCAGGTATACGTATTTAACAAACATAGAATTTGTGAACAATATTGCAATATTACTGCATTATTGCCCATAAACTCTGAGACGACCTAAATACATACTGTTAGGTTACTGTTTTACTGCTTTTCGCTTATTATACTCTGCTATATACGCGTCTAGAGCACAATTCTTTTGTAGAAAACCGCCATATTGCAGTAAAGCTTTCATTGCATGAGCTGCATCTTCAGGTGAAGAATACGCTGGCAGTCCTAAACGATCAAAATGATCTCTTGTGTAGAGTGCCATTTCAGTTTCACCAATGTCACATGCAACAATCGGTATGTCATATTTTGCTGCAATCTGTGCAACACCTGTAATGTATGTCTCTTGCAGTCCTGGCATGTGGTGAAGCCCCAAAAAGATAATACCGCTTATTGATTTCTCTTGGAACATGAGATCAGCTGAAACTACAAATTGATCATCAACAACACTACCTGTTAAATCAACTGGATTGTGAGTTGCGGCAATTTTAAGTATTTTACCATTTTCTTTAAGCTCTTCAAACTTTGCCAGTATTGGGTCACTGAATTTATTAACTGTTAAACCAACAGTTTCACATTCGTCAACACACATGACACCTGGCCCTCCTGCATCAGTTAAAATGCCAATATTTGTACCTACTGCAGGTTTCATAGACACCAACGCTTTACCCATAATGAAAAATTCATTCATGTTCTTTGCACGAATTACACCTGTCTTCTCAAAGGCAGCATCATAAATCTTGTCTGTACCAGCAATTGCACCAGTGTGCGAAGCCGCTGCACGTGCACCCGCTTCAGACCTACCTGATTTAATCATAACAATTGGCTTTTTAAGAGAAACCTTTTTTGCAACTCTCAAAAAGTCTTTACCTGATTTAATATCTTCAAGATAAATTAAAACAACATGTGTTTCTTCATCTTCAAGTAAATATTCTAAAACATCTGATTCTGAAGCATCACATTTATTTCCAAAACTAACAAATTTGCTTACACCCATATTACGACCTGCAAGATAATCAAGAGCAGCTGAACCAAACGCGCCACTTTGAGTAATCATTGCAATATTACCTGACAATGGACGTGGAGTAGCTATAATTTCTTTACCTGTGGACAACTCTTTGTACTCTGGCAAAAAGATACTGTCCACACCTGTTTTAGCATAAAACACGCCAAGACAATTAGGACCAAGTACACGTATACCATACTTCTTAGCTACCTCAACAACTTGTTCTTCAAGCTCATTATTTCCCACTTCTTTGAAACCTGCACTAATAATTACTGCAGCCTTAGTATTCTTTTTACCCGCTTCTTCTATAACACCTGCAACAGCACCTGATGGCACAATAACAACAATTAAGTCCACATCTCCTGGGACTTCACTTAAAGTTTTATAACACTTTATTCCTAAAAGTTCCTGCGCTTTTGGGTTAATTGGATAAAGTTCACCTTTAAAAGTACCTCTTTGTTTATTAGTGGCAAAATTTTTGAAAATAATTGCTCCCGCTTTTCCTTTTCCCTCTGTTGCACCAATTACTGCTACTGAACGAGGGTTAAAGAATGCGTCTAATTTTTTTATTGATTCTTCCATGATAATCCCAGTCTGCCCTAAAAAATCTAGGTCTTATTTTTATGTCTTACTACAGAAAAAACAAAACAGCACCAACAATATTGCCGTCTATATTATCCAGCAAAACATCACCCGTTATACCTTTCGGACAATAACTATAGGTTTATGTTCAATCTGAAAAAGCATATCCCACGTAACNCCCTGAATTGGTACACGAAAACGCGCCGCCATATCCCATACTGTTGCCCCAGAACCCACACCACGCACTCTATCTGCAATATTTGCAATTTTCAACGCATCCACAGCACCAATATAAAAACCAGAAACAGCAAGAGGCGTAGAACTCTCATGTAACTTTAAAAACTTACCAACAACATACGCCAACAACGCAAACTGACCAAACGAATAAATTCCTCTAAACGGACTGGGCCGCGAAGTGAAACAAAAATTTCTAAACCGATATGTCTTATCAGTATCAACAATCATAACACAAACCAATTTACCTAAACAACAATATATCTCCCTTTGAATCCGCTCTGCAATATCTTGAGAACCTTTCAGAGGCAAACTAACCAAAGAATACGGCAAATTCGACCCATCAATAGCACCTTCAGAACCAAACATTAACGCCTGCCCCCAACCTGCCCACTCAAGCACGACCTGCTTATGACGACTCCCATACTCAAAAGGATAATCCCGTAATCGATCAAGCAAACGCCGCCCAAAATGGCATAACACACCCAACGGATAACCCCAAACAAAACGCATCCAAAAACCTGCAAGAAACTTGGCGCTACTTCTAACCACAACTTTATCCTCATCCACAATATTATTCTGTGCCATAGAAATTGCCTTCTCAGAAACCACAACAAAATCCCCATCCATAATCTTACCACTTACAGCTCTAACAATACATGATAAGTAATCCTCTTTTGGTTTCCAAAAACTCGTAGTAATTGTCCGCACTTTATACTTCGCCATAAATAACACTGATTAACCTAAAACTATATTCACCCATAAATAAACACTAAACAACATACTAAAAATTATATCCTAAACTCCAAGAAAAATTATAACTGTATCAAACACACCTATCACACTTACACCCTCAAAATCGCACATTGCTACATAGACAACTTAAAAATCCTTCACACCATCCATAAAACAGGTCATGCGTCAAAATAGTTTATAAGCAAAACGTCATGCTATCTACAAGGACAGCGAACACAGTAAAAATAACCGTAAAATGCATACATTGCAATAGTGAAAATGTGGTAAAAATAGGTAAGCAACTAAACGGTACACCACATTGCAAATGTAACAACTACAAAAAACCTTCCAAACAAAGGCACACTACCACAAACTGAACAATTAATAGTGAAATGTCTATAAACGGCAGTGGTATATGATGTTTCACGAGTTTTTAGGTATCAGCCAAAATACCACTATGTCTGTTTTAAAAAAAGCAAAAATATCAAACAAATACAAATCATAAATGTGCAGACCTCATCAAACCTATTAGAATTTGTTTTGGAATGGTGAGATGTGGGGTAGAGTCTATTGTAAAGAAACATTTTTTGGTTGTGGTATACAATAGTTTATGATGGTGGGGATATTGTGGTTTATGTTTTTGGTATGCGAAAATGTGAAGTTTTGTGAGAACTATAGATCCTTTAAACCCTGACTCTGCAGTTTTTTGGTAATCTATTCTTTTTTATCATCTTCTATATCCTTTAAATTTAGTTAAAACATGAAAACAACTACAAATCACACCATAATCACACACAAACCTCTACGCGCACATATTGCCGATATTGGTGATATGTNCTGTGAATGTTTTTGTGTATTTGTGGTGAATTTTAATGTTGTTTTTTGATTTATAGCTAAATTTGGTTGATTTTTAAAAAGCTGAGAGGACATATTGCCAAAAAAGTGAAGGGACACGGTTTAAAAAATTTAAATCTAGATATAACTGCAGTATTTTTTGATGATAATTTTGTCTACTACGAAATCATGTCAAGAGGTTTTTTGTGTACTGGTAAACGAAATACTCAACGTGTTGAGCGTAAACATTTGATGTTTTGTGCATGGTTGAAGTGTTTGGTTTGTAGGTCTATTTGTTGTTAAGTTTTTGGTGTTGCATATGGTTTTGTTTGGTTTGTTTATTTATGTGTTGGAGTTTGGAAATAAACTAGTTTGAAGTATGATCGAATTTTAGTTATAAATTTTAAGAATTATGCGGGGCAACGGCTCTGGTTTATATTAAAAATAAAGAAATGTATAGTTAAAAGTTTTCAAATATTTGGTCATTTCATTTTATTAAAAAACGCTCCATATTTGTTAATACGTGCGTTATATCGGTCAACAATATCTTTGGCAATATTTTGTTTATAGTCTTTGTCAAAACTCCTTTCTGCTTCTGGTTTCCAAACAATATTATAATTGTTTTCCTCTTCTTGTAAATAAGCGTCATATTTTTCATCGCTATTGAGCGAAAGGTCTAATCTCTGTATTTCCCGCATTTTCTTATGTGTGTAATAATATGCATCATCTTCGCGTGGTTGAGTTATGTATTTAACATATGTACTTTTTTCTTGTGAATGTTCATAATAAACTATTGAATTTTTTATCCATAATTCTATCTTTTCAATTTTAGGCATTTTTAGTTTGCATTTCCCTATATTGCCATTTATATATGCAACAATCACGTCATCTTATATGCATGACATCACTCGTGGATAATTGTATCCATCACAACATAATTTTTACTGGAATCTTCAAGATACTTTGTATTGATAAATATGTAATTCGAATATTTATCACCATCATAATATCCACATACGCAATCTTCTAATTCTACATCTACTATAGTTCGACCGTTACTATCATCATCTACTCTGCCTTGTTGCAGAGCCATATTGTCCTCTAATTCTTGCAACACAGCTAGCCTCATGGCACTATTATTTAATTTCGCCCAAATACTTGTTTCAAAAACGCTGCAATTCACTTAAAAACACTATCATTTTTTTATAAATTGAATTTTAAGGTTTCTGTCTCGCTCTATTAAAGCAGGATTTTCCAAATAGGAATTCATAGTCAAAATAGCTACAACACGCGGAGTAGAAGGATTATATCTATTTTGTATTTCATCTAACGTTATTCCGTTAAACTCAAAGGATTTTTTTATTCCATTTGCCCACGCTTTAGCAACAGGATATAATTCTGGACGTATTTTGTTTAGTTGTTGTGCCACAACTTTAGATAAATGTTCACCTTGTTCCATCTCAGCTGCAATCTTTCGTATAATCCTTGGTGTGTCAAATCGCATCAGCAACATCTCCGTTTTTTATGTATTATTTTTGTGTTTTGCAAATCTTTCTCATGAGTATTGCATTCCTGTGTTGTTCTTAAAAACAGTGTGCTTATTTCTGTAGCGATCTTTTTGCTTTTCGTCTGTATTCCCACACGTTTTAGCATATTTAATATGTCTTGATATTGCGTTTTTTCCTTTTGCAATTCACGTTTTAAGCCGTTACTACATTCGCGTATTGCAAATCCAATGCGGAGACTTTCATCGTCAGTTACCTCTCTTGTTTTGGGTGCTATCATAAAAACTGAAAGATTTACCATAATGTTGCCGTCATTTAGTATTATACATTCTACTATAAACTTGCTCACTGCAAGTTCATCTTTTGAAAATGTGATGTTCATAATACATGTTTTTGCTGGGACTCGAAAAATTTTGTAATCTTCTTTAATTGCAACGATTGAAACTGACATATCAGTCGCGCCTTTTAATGATTCACATTTAAATTCCATAAAAGTTCTTCTGCGTTGTTTTTATTGCTTACGCAGAAAAAAAATTAAAACCTTGATTGTTTTCAACTCAATGCTCATTGTATCACATTTAAGCAAAAAAGGCAACATAATTTTTCTAATTTTTCGTCGAAAAATTCGATGCCTTTCTGTTTGGACACATGCTCGCAGAGAAACTCAGCGTAGTATCACCCTTTGGACGTTACGGGACAGCTGCCCAGTATTTCAGCTTATCACGCTTTTAATGCGTGGTACTTCGGAACGAATGCGGTAGAGACTGTCTGAAAAACAGGTCACAGGATTTTTGTTGTTGTAAACGATTCTAAAAATTTGTATTTTAGAAATATTTTCACGTTTTTAGTGTTTAATATTTCGGTTAAGTTAGTTTTTAATTCTAACACATAATTTCGGCTAGTTTTCAGACAGTCTGAGGCGAGTTTTTGGAGTTGTTGGGGTGTAGTTTAGAGTCTCTTGTGGTGTAGTGGTTGTTTGTTTGTTGGGTGGTGGGTGTGTTAGCTGGGGCTGTGTTTGTTTTTTGTTTTTTTGGTTGTTGGGTTTGGGTTTGTTTTTGGTGGGGTTGGTTTGTGTTGTTTGGGTTTGGTTTGTTTTGTTTTTGGAGTTTGTTTTTTGTGTTTTTTTGGTTTGTTGTGGTGTTTTGGGCAGGTCTTGTTTTAAACTGCCGAATGTCGGTATGTAAGTACTTTTTGCCAGTATTGATCATAGGTTTCTTTCACCATTGTGAAAGCTTCCCCCGATATAGAGTATGTCCTACCAACTCTTCCAGCTTTTGTTTCACAAAACTCAGAACCTATAATGCCCCAATTTGAAAGAGTTATAAGTGAGGAAGAAACTGCTGACTTGGAAACAAGTCCGATAAGTGAGGAAACTAAGTTGCCATATTCTACTACCTGTTTGTTTTTGTGGAATTCGTATATTTTGCAAGCAACAATCAAATCAATTGATAACGGCCCTATTTTTTTCACGTTTTTCACTTCCAAAGTTGTCTAATTCCAAATTGTTAATAACACGCACAATTATATAAATACCAATTTTTTAGAAGGATAAAGTCCATTTAAAAACACTAATGAAAGTCAATAAACTGAAAAATATTAATACTTTTCTATTTTTCAAAGGCTATTATTTTTTTGTATGTATTCAGCTCTTAATGAAAATGTGGCTTTAGTTGATTTATTTTTCATTTGGATTTAATTTTTTTGTGTTGTTTTTGTGCCGTCGCCTAAAAGTAGGTCTATTTTTATTTCTTGGTTTGTATCTTCCTTTTCTACATCTTTCTTTCTCGTATCTTCCTTTCCTACAACCTCCTCTCCCACATCATCATCACCCATCACCAACAAACCAGAAGCTTTTCTACGCTCCACATCTATAAAAGCACCACCCTTTGCACACACTCATGTACCCTGCGCTTAGAAACCTTCACATGAGTCAGGCTCTCAATAACAGCTTTTGAGTCGCGATAAGTCAAATATGACGCGGCCTCTGCACTCTCTAACACTAAGTTATCCGCAATACGTTGTCTGGAAACAATTCTTAAATACACGAGTAACGGCCTAAAATAGGTGCCATTTTCTAAATCGTATGCTTTAACAAGTTTGAATTCTGTTGTGCCGTGTCTTGTTTTTAGTGTTTTTTGTGTGGTTGTGGCTCTTTGGTATTGTCTGTTTGGGTCTCGTGTATAGATTGGTTTGCATAGTTTGGTTATTGTTGTGTTTTGGAGTTTTTCTATGGGTTTTTGGAGTGTTTGTTTTGGTATGTTTTGTTTGTTTGTTTTTTGGGATGTGTTGGCAGGTTATATTGTCTTGTGTTTCTATTTGTGTTTGGGCTGAAATTATGGGTTTCACCTTGTTGTTTGTTGAATGATGGCATAGTGGACTCTTTTGGTCCAATAAAAAGTTAATCGATTAGTCTACAGCACCAAAAAGTTGATATCTCCTGACGGCTTTACTTAAATTCAAACAATAGTGTTATTCCACTATATGTGAAAATTTTCAATTATGTGTATTGTAACTGGAAAATTGTGTGTAAAAATCTTGATTACTATTAATTTGAAAGATTATGCTTGAAATTTTTCAAGAAATGAAATGATGTTGGTAGCGGGGAATAGATTTGAACTATCGATCTCTGGGTATCTCACAGCGTAAAATACGCTGTTATGAGCCCAGCGGGTTAATCCTGGCTACCCCACCCCGCTGCAAATAGTGCGCAACTTTATTTTTGCAGATTACTAAATTTCGTTGTCGGGTATTAATAGTTTCTTTTTCATATACGGAAAAAGCATTTTAGTATGGAGAATATTTAGGTACTGTATGTCAATCTTAATTGATAAACCCTATTTGCGTATGCTTTCAAATCCTACATTTGAGAATCCAATATTTGTTCAGGGTCTTTCGGGGTTTGGGAATGTTGGTAGGATAGCTGCTCATATGTTGGTTAAATTTTTTGATGCTAAATTATTTGCAGAATTGTATTCACCAACATTTCCAGATTATATTTCAATTTCACCTAAAGGTATTGCTCATTTATCAAAATATGATTTTTATTATGCGCCACTTGAAAAAAATAATTTAATAATTATGAGTAGTGAAATACAGCCTTCATTTGATGATGTGGTTTCTCATTATACAATTTGTGAAGAAATTTTAAATTTTGTTGAGTCTTTGAATTGTAAATTTGTTGTAACTATGGGTGGTGTCCCAATTACTGAAGATAAAACAGAGGTTTTTGTTGCAGCGACTTCAAATAGGATTGCGGCAGATTTTATGGAGAAGGGTGGTGTCATTTATAGTAAAGGCAAAATAGTTGGAGGTACGGGTTTAACTTTAGCACTTGCTAAAGAGCGTAATATTGATGGTGTTTGTTTATTAGGTACAACATTGGGTTTTAAGGCTGATCGTGAAGCAGGTTTTTTGGTTTTCAAACTTTTGATGAAAGCTTTGGGACAGGAAATAACGGAGAGTTTAAAAGATGATGTTTCGTTGGAGCAATAATTTTTTGTGTGTATGTGTTTAGTTTTTAGTTGAAAAATGGTTTTTTCTTGTTTGTTTTAATACTGCAACGAACATCACTTTATATTATATCCATTTTAACATGTTTTGTTCACAAAAAACGTTTTCTTAATTTATGGTTTTCAAAGAGTTTTTGTTTTGTTTGTATAAGTGTTGTATTCAAGTACTGTTGTTGTAGTGTAAAGTTGTAGTTTAAATTTTTATGTTATTTTTGTTTAACAATTATGGGTGGTATCTGTATGTTTGTGTGTATGTTAACGCGAGTTGTACACGCGTTTTTGTAGTGTGTGTTATTGTAGAGTTTGTGGTGTAAGTTTTTGGTGTGCAAGTATTGTAATGGGTGTGAATGTTATGAATTGTGTGTAGTTTTAATTTGTGGTATAATTAATTATGAGGATGGGAAATAAACTTTGAGAGGTCTATTGTTGGTTTATTGTTTAATGTTTTTGTTTTTATTTTTACTGTTTTTAATTTTTGCCTCAGATACCCTAGGGTGCATCATCAAATCAGCTTTTTAGCTTCTTCATCGGCATCTTGTTAAAGTCGGTGTGTTTTATTAAGTATTCTGAATTTTATTGTAAACTCGTATTTAGTGGTATAAAAAATACCGTAAAGTATATGGCTGTGATTTAACCGATATTTGTTATGCAGTCAAGCAAAAATAGATTAGATGAATTATCTAATGAAGCAAAGCGAACAACTCTTATATTGGAAAAAGCTGAACGTGTTTTTATTGATCAGTTAATTAAGGATGGTAAAGAAACTGGCATTAAATCTTTGATTTCTAAAATGCTTGATATTTACAATAACTTAATGATTTATGATTGGCATTTTCCTGGTGAATATTATTATGGGATAAGTAGAGTTGCTTTTGTAAACATAGAATTAATTAATGTATTGATTCAAGATACGCCAAAAGAAAAATTATGTGATATCGGCAAAAAAATGGGTGATATTCTTAAAGTTTCTATGGAAGCAACACATGGTTTTGATGCTTCTAAACAGGAAAATTGGCCGCACGTGTTTAAAAGGTTAGGTGTTCAAGGTTTTGGTTATTTTTATTTAAAAGATAAATATTTACTTATTAAAAATCCATTTCTTAATGAACCTCTTATTTGGGAAGGTTTGATAGATGGATTGTTTAGTGTGAAGGCGAAGGCAAAAACTTTAATTTCGCCGTTTGTTTTTGAAATAAAATCTTCTGAATTAATCACTTAATTTTTTTTACAATAAAAATTGCAAGAAATAGTGCATTATAGTTTAAAGTTAACGAAAAAATTAATGTTAGATGTTGGTTGTAATTTGTGTTTGGTGGTGCGGGTGTGTATTTTGTTGGTGTTTGTGTTTTTAGTGTTAGTTTTTGAATCATTTAGCATGTATATGTTTGGCGTAAGAGGGTCAAAATGATTAGGACTAACGTTTATTATGTCGAGAATTTTGTTCATAAATTTGTATGTTACTTATTGATGTATGTTTTTTTTGAATAGTTAAATATTGTAGAAACAGGTTTATATGTGGGAAAACTATGTGGTGTCTTTCAGTGATACATGATGAGGGATTGTGTTCATATCAGGCGATTGTCTTCATTCAGCTTAATAGTGTTAACTTTGTAATTGCTTTACCGTTTTTTTATTTGATATTAGGCACATATCTCTTTAGAACCATTTTATCACGAAAACAAAAACCCTTTAGGGGGACTCTCTAAAATTTAGGTGAAAAATTATGGATAAAATAAAATTTGCTATTCCAAAAGGATCTCTGCAAAAAGCAACTTCTGACTTCTTTGAAAAATCAGGATATAAACTTGGTGCTATGGATCGTACGTATCGACCAACTTTTAATGATCCGCAAATAGAAATTAAAGTTTTAAGGCCCCAAGAAATTCCTGTGTTTGTAAGTGAAGGACTGCAAGACATAGGTATTACTGGTGAAGACTGGGTAAAAGAAAATTGTGCAGACGTTGAAATTCTGCAAAATCTAGAGTATGGAAAAATTCGTCTTGTCATAGCTGTTCCTAAAGATGTTGCCCAGAAAGATATGAATGAGTACATGGAATATATTTGGAGCCAAGGTAAAAACTTCCGTATTAGCACTGAATATCTAAACATTGCATCAGAATACCTTAAAGCGCAACCAAACTATAAGAAACGTTTTGGGGATCAAGATCCTTTGTTAGTTACACCATGGTGGAAAAAAGGTGATAATCCTAAAGCAAAAATTTTTCTCTCATTTGGTGCAACTGAAGCTAAACCACCAGAAAATTCTGATTGTATCATGGACGTAACTGAAACAGGTACAACAATCGAAGCAAATAACCTCAAAATAATTGACACTGTTTTGCATTCAACAGCAACTTTGATTGCCAATAAGAAATCTCTTGATGATCCTGAGAAACGCGAAAAAATTTTTGATGTCGTTGCACTACTCAAAGGAGTTGTCGATGGCCAAAAACGGATACACATATTTGTTAACGTAAAAAAAGAAAACTTGCAAACCTTATTAACAGAATTACCCTCCCTGAAAAACCCTACAATTTCACCTCTAGCAGATGATACTTGGGTTAGTGTAAACACAGTTATCGAAAAAAACAGTTTAATAATGCTCTTACCAAAAATCCGTAAAATCGCTCAAGGTCTAGTTGTATATGAGCCTAGACAGGTTTTAGCACTAGATGAGATAGCGCGGAGAAACGAAGATTCATGCAAACCCGAATAGTTAAGCAATGGACAACCCAAACGCTTCCTCCTAACTGGTTTAAACCCCAACAAACAGACCAAAAAGCTACTGAACAACTAGATAAAACTGTTAAAGAAATTGTTAACCAAGTACACAAAACTGGCGATAAAGCACTTATTGAATTTGCAGAAAAATTTGATAAAGTAAAATTAACTCCACAAGCCCTGCGCGTTTCTACAGAGGAAATCAAGAAAGCCTATAACAAAGTCACACAACAACAAATAGATGCACTACAGTTTATAAAACAACGTGTTGAAACCTACCAGAAACAGCAACTCCAGCCAGAAAACCAGACTGACATTGATGGTATAACAATAAAAACTGTTCTTTATCCTTTGGAAAGTGTAGGCTGTTATGTTCCTGGCGGTCAAGCTGCGTATCCTAGTACAGTAGTTATGACGGTTGTTCCTGCTAATGTTGCTGGAGTAAAGCGCATAGTTGTGTGTTCGCCTTCAGATGCAGAGGGTAACGTGAATGCGTTGGTTCTTGTCGCATCAGATCTTTGCGGTGTAACTGAAATTTACAAAATAGGTGGAGCTCAAGCTATTGCAGCATTAGCTTATGGTACACAAACCATAAAACCTGTTCGTAAAATTGTTGGTCCTGGAAGCAAATATGTAACCGCGGCAAAAGTTTTAGTTTCAACAGATGTTGCTATTGATATGCCTGCTGGTCCAAGTGAAGTGTTGATTTTAGCTGATGAAACCGCAGACCCTCGTTTGGTAGCGTTTGATATGGTTTCACAAGCTGAACATGGTGTAGATAGTGTTGCTGGTTTAATTACAACTTCTAAACAGTTTGCTGAAGCGGTTCAAGAAAATTTAGCAGCTATCACTGTTTCAACTGAACGTGGCGAAAAAATTTCTGAGTCACTGAAAAAATATGGGTTCATAATTACTTGTTCTAGTATTGAAGAAATGGTTGAGTTATCTAACAAGTTTTCGCCTGAACATTTGGAAGTTATGATTAAAAACGCTAAAGATTTTTCAGAAAAATTAATTGCAGGATTAATTCTTATTGGTCCTTATAGTCCAGTGCCGCTTAGTGATTATGCAAGTGGAACTAATCATGTTCTACCAACAGGCACGTTTGCTCAATCTTTCTCAGCATTAAGTGTCTTTGATTTTTCACGACGAGTTAGTATTGTAGAATGCTCTAAAACAGGTTTGGAAAAAACAAAAAAATATGTCAAAATACTTACAGATGCAGAAAATCTTCCAAATCACTATAAAGCAATAGATGCGAGGTTCAAATAATGAGTGAGTCTTACACTAACTGGTTAGATCAGAAAAAACTGAAATTAAACTCTCTTGATTGTTACTCTGCAGGCATTACACCTGAAGAATTAGCACAACAATTAGGCGTTAATACATCTGAAATTGTAAAACTAAACTTTAATGAGAACCTATTTATCAACCGTGACCGCCAAACACTCTTGTTAAAGCAAACTGCTGACGAAATTGACTTACGAATTTATCCTGAAGATGAAGTCCCAAAACTGGCCAAAAACTTGGCAGAATACCTAAAAATTCCACAAAACTGTATAGTTATTGGTAATGCAGGTGATGAACTGCTTGATCGCATAATACGACTCTTTATCGAAAAAGGTGACACCGCTATCTCATTTGCTCCATCTTTTGTTATTCCACAGTTATGTGTAAAACGTCAAGAAGCAAAATACGTTACAATACCCCTTAAAAACGATTTTCAACTTGATGTACCCACAATGCTTGCCGCTTTCTCCAAAAAAACACGGTTGCTCTATTTATGCTCACCTAACAATCCAACAAGCAACCAAATGAACCCTAAAGACATTGAAACCTTAACCAAAGCTTTTCCAGGTATTGTTATTTTGGATGAAGCCTACAATGAATTTGCAGTTTACTCGTTTGTACAACGTATTCATGAATTTCCAAACATGATTATTCTGCGAACTTTCTCCAAAGCTTTCGGTCTTGCAATGTTACGCCTTGGCTATGCAATTGCCAATCCTGAAATAGCCGAAATTTTAATAAAAAAATCACCATTACCCTACCCAGTAAGTGGTTTTACTGCTCGTATGGGTATTAAAATGTTGGAAAACTTGGATATTATGCAAACAGCTGTTACAGCTTTGAAAGTGGAACGAGCAAAATTAATAGATTCATTAAATCAAATAGACGGTGTACAAGCGTTTGATTCACAAACCGATTTTGTACTTATGAACACAAAACTGCCTGCAGACTTTGTGTATGAGAAACTGCTTAAACGTGGCATTATACTTAAAAAATGGGGTAAACTATTGCAGTATGATAACTGTTTCCGTGTGACTGTTGGTTTGCCTGAAGTTAACGCTAAACTCATCGAATCATTGAAACAGATAAATGAGGAATAATTATGCGAATTGCAGAAGTCTGTCGTAAAACTAAAGAAACTGAAGTAAAAGTAAAAGTAAATCTTGACGGTGAAGGTAAATCAACAATTACTTCTGGTATTCCTTTTCTTGATCACATGTTAACAAGTTTTGCTACACATAGTTTAATCGATATTGAAGCCAGTGTCAAAGGTGATTTAGTGCACCATTGTGTAGAAGACTTGGCAATTGGTTTAGGTGAAGCTTTAAACAAAGCTTTAGATGCTCGTTTAGGTATCACACGGTTTGGTAACGCGTTTACTCCAATGGATTGTTCACTGGCAATTGTTGCCGTTGACTTGATTAAACGGCCCTACTTCAAAATTGATCTTAAATTTAGAGGTAAAAAAGTAGAAGAAATGCAAACTGAAGACATTAATCATTTCTACGAGTCACTGACAAATTCTCTACAAGCTAACATACATATGCTTGTAATGTATGGTAGCAATGATCACCACAAAGCAGAGGCTGCAACTAAAGCTTTAGCTTTGTCACTACGTCAAGCGATTACATTTGACTCTCGTCGTAAGGGTGTACCAAGTTCAAAAGGAGTAATATAATTGGTAAAAGCAGTCATTTTTGACTATGGTATAGGTAATTTGTTAAGTATTAAATGTGCCTTAGAGCGAGCTGGGTTTGACGTTTTTATTAGTAATTCAAGACAAGATTTGATGGCGGCTGATGCTATAATTCTTCCTGGTGTAGGTAGTTTTGCTTATGCCGTGAAAAAAATTGAATGTGTTAAAGAAATTATTCAAAGTAAAGTAGCAGAGGGTGTACCGTTATTGGGTATTTGTCTTGGGTTACAACTGTTTTTTGAAGAAAGCACAGAAGGTTCTGGTGTTGGTTTAGGTTTATTTAAAGGAAAAGTTGTACGATTTAATGGTGATTTGAAATTTCCTCATATGGGTTGGAATACCATAAATATTGTCAAGTCATGTGAGCTTTTTGATGGTATAGTTGATGGTACTTACGTGTATTTTGTGCATTCATTATATCCAGTGCCAATTGATGAGCGTATTGTGTGTGCTAAAACAATGTATGGCGTAAATTTTGTTTCTGCTGTGGCAGATAAAAACGTGTATGGGCTTCAGTTTCACCCTGAGAAATCAGGTGATGTAGGTTTACATATTTTACAAAACTTTACTAAAATAGTTATGAGGTAATCAAGTATGCATTTGATTCCAGCTATAGATTTAATGAACAACAAAATTGTGCGTTTAGTACAGGGTGAAATAAAAACTGCTAAATTTTATGAACAATTTGGTGAACCAATAGAAGCTGCAAAACGTTGGTGCTGCGAAGGTGCTGGTAAACTTCACATAATTGATCTTGACGCCGCATTTGGGCAAGGTAATAACCACACAGTTATAGCAGAGATTGCTAAAAACATTGATTTACCCATCCAAGTTGGTGGTGGTATACATAGTTTTGAAATTGCTGAAAAACTTTTCAGTACAGGCATTACTCAAGTTATGCTTGGTTCATTAGCATTCAAAGACGCTACAGTTATTACACGTTTACAAGATAAATTCGGTAAAGACTCCGTCATAGTTGCACTAGATAACAAAAATGGTCAGGTAATGATTGATGGTTGGCGCACTACAACAAATATGACTCTGCAAAATTCACTTGATAAATTTATCAAATTAGGTGTAAAATGGTTCTTAGTCACCTCTATTGTTTATGATGGTTCACTTAGTGGGCCAGATTTTGAAACTCTTGCTAAAATTGTTAACTGTTCTGGTGCTAAAATTTTGGCGGCAGGTGGCATAGGCAGTATAGAGGATCTTGTAAATCTTGAAAAAATTGGTGTAGAAGGTGCAGTGATTGGCAAAGCCCTTTATGAAGGTCGGTTTACATTAAAACAAGCTATTCAAGAAATAGGAGTTTAAATTATGACGCTTACAAAACGTATTATACCCTGTTTGGATGTTAATCATGGTAAAGTAGTTAAAGGAATCAATTTTTTACAACTTAAACATGCAGGTGATCCAGTAGAGTTAGCAAAACGTTACAGTGATGAAGGAGCTGATGAACTGGTTTTTTTGGATATTACTGCTTCTCATGAAAAACGTGATATTATGCGTCAGTATGTGGAAGGAGTGGCTAAAGCAATAAACATCCCTTTCACAGTAGGTGGAGGAATTCGTAACGTAATTGATGCCCGAAACGTTTTGTGCAGTGGTGCTGACAAAGTTTCAATAAATACAGCTGCCGTAGAAAATCCTAATCTGATTACCGAATTGTCAAATGTTTTTGGCCAACAATGTATAGTTGTTGCTATTGACGCTAAACGTAACCTAAACCCAACAACGGACAAAATTAATGTTCAAACAACTGAAGGGTCTGTATGGTTTGAAGTTACAACTTATGGTGGACGAACTAACACAGGTATTGATGCTGTTGCATGGGCAATGCAAGCTGAAAAGTTAGGTGCAGGAGAATTCTTAGTTACTTCTATGGATAAAGATGGTACTGAAAGTGGTTTTGATATTGAACTTACACGTGCTATTTCTGAACAGGTACATGTTCCTGTTATTGCAAGTGGCGGCGCAGGGTTACCGCAACATTTTGTTGACGTTTTAACTGTTGGTAAAGCAGATGCAGCGTTAGCTGCTTCAGTGTTTCACTATAATAAATATCCTGTTCAAAATGTAAAAAAATATTTACTTGAAGCTGGAGTGGCAATAAGACAATGACTTTTCAAAATTTGTTCACACAACTTGATTTTGTTAAAGGCAATGGTCTAATTCCTGTTATAGTACAAGATGTACATACTAAAACTGTTTTGATGCTTGCTTATGCAAACAAAGAAGCTTTAGAATTAACATTAAAAACTGGTAAAGCAACATACTGGAGCCGTTCTCGCAATGAAATATGGGTTAAAGGCGAAACCAGTGGTCACACACAAAAAATTGTTGAAGTATCAACAGACTGCGATTACGACACATTGCTCTACATTGTTGATCAAAAAGACAATGCATGTCACACAGGTTCATATAGTTGCTTCTTTAACAAACTAAAATAACGTTCATTAAATCCTTTCCTTATTATATTTGATGATTTTAACGGGGTTTTTGGACTATTTATTTGAATTTTTAAATGATTAAAGTTCCCGATATACAAAAGTGGTGATTTAGCAGTTCAGGTGGTCCTGCAGGATAAGTGGGCATGTCTTAGCGTAGATGTGGACATATGTTGTAATGTTTCCAAGAAAGAACTACAAGACATGCTGACTAACATTTATAACAAGTTTGCCAAGCAGGTTTTTACCTTCAAGAATCATTATGATCTCGGGTGTGGTTTTGCTTTATCTCTACATATATGAGGTGCCATCAATTGTAATGACCAATAAGAGTTAAGTTGTTTGCTTGATGTTATAGGTGTTAACCAACTATCCCACTATGCAGGTGATTTTGAGGGCATCGTTTTATTACTTGTAGGTGTTTGTGTTTTTGGTGTTTGGGGTTTATTTTCGGTTTAATATTTGTTTTTTATGTGGTAATAAAATTAGCGGGAATTACGGTTAATTACACTTAGCGAGGTACTTTTGGTAACTGGCAAAGAATTTTAGACATCATAAACTTTTTTGCGATGCTCAATTAACATGACCTTAAGCCCATGCTCTAACAATTGATAGACAACCCTGTACTTACCTACACGAAGGGATCTAAAACTCTGAAAATCTCCAGATAATAACTTGCCCGCTAACGGATTATTTTCCAAAACTTGCAATTCCCTGAAAATTCTAATTCTCACAGACTTATCTAAACAATCTAACTGTTTGATAGCAGCTTTAGAGAGGATAATTTTAGAGTTCGTCTTCATCAATATCCAATTCTTTTAACGCTTCTTCAAAAGTATAAACACGGCCTTCAGCAAAATCCTTTTTACTCTGCTCTAAACGTTCAAGAACTCCTTCACAACTTAATAGCTCCAAAGTTTCTTTTAACGACTCAACCTCTAAACGAAGCTTTGGAAACTCTTCGGTTAATGCTTTGAGATTTTTCTTCTCTTCCTCAGTGAAAACAGCTTCAACCATGGATAAAACACCAATATCCACAACACCTTGCAAAATATTAAAAGTTTCCTAAACAATACTATGTTAACCTTTACAGAAACACACGACCGGCCCACTGATATCACAGTTGTAAATATAATAAACGTATCCAAATACGTGTCATTAACCCATCAAACACAGACTCCAACTCACAACTCTACACCAACCAACACCAACACTACTGCAATCAAACAACAAAACGCAACAAATAAAAAAATTACACCTGTAATACTAAAATCAAAAACAGAAACATAAACTAAAACACTTACCGCAAAAACAAACAATACCAACAACAATAACTGCAACATACAAATCAGCTTTAAAATTACAGAAATTTAAAAACCCAAACACTCACAACCAACACACAAACTAAAACACAATAAGTAAGACCCAATGTTTTATTAAAAATGTTGATAACGTTTAGACGTTTGTTCTATACTACACTGTTTTCTTCAAGATACGCAAGCATCTGTTTAACACTAACAACGCTAATACCTTTAAAACTCTTTAACGACAATAAATGGTCATCCCCCAAAACAATAAAATCAGCTTTCCCATCAAAAGCCACCTCAACAACCACATTATCTTTAAAATCCCTCTCAACAACATTAAACTTAGGTAACAACCACAAAATCAGCTATTTGTGTCAAAACTTGAATAGTTCTGCAAACTTCAGCATCATCATTGTTAACCTTGAACTTTGGCCTTTTGCATAACAGTCTCAAATTCTCTAAGTAACAAATCTGACGTAACTATTGTAAACTCTTTTAAAAATCCCTTTTCTTAAAAGCAACGAGGGCTTACCCTCAGAAATTATGGTGCTAATCAAAACATTAGTGTCAAATACAACACGAAACACCAACACTCATCTATTTGCCGCTCTAACAGCATCTACTTCTTTTTGAATTTCTTCAAAGGACATCTTTAACCCTTTTTTAGACATCTGCTTAACTATATCATCCCACTCTTTAGCCAAATCTGGAATTTCTAGTTTTTTTAGTATAAGCAAATTGTCTTTTCTATAAACTAAGAGTTTGGTTTTTGGTGTTAGTTCTAATTCTTTTCGCATCATTTGGGGAATGACAACTTGGCCTTTTTCGCTCATTGTTGTTACTTCAGCTTCTCTCACATCAATCACCAGTAGGAATATCTTACTTTAACCTTATAAAAGCTTCGCAAAAACTACAACACACGGTGTTCTAACATGAATAAACGTTTTTTAAAAAAACCATATGTCCATAACCTGCGCACAAGCATTATAGTGTAACTTTTTTTGTGATATCATAGTAAATATTTTGGTTGCAAAAACCCTATAAAAACACTATTTTTGTAGTCGTGTAATAGTTTAGTTTATTGTGGAAAAGTGATCTGCAAAACGTGTGCGATGGTTATTGGCGTATGGTTTTTTTAGGATTTACACCACCGCAGACATCAACCGCAAGGGTTGAGTCTCGCACCCCATTAATTCGTGGTGGTGTGTTGGTGGTGTTTGTGTGTGTTGGTTTTTTGTAGTTTTTTGGTGGAGGGGTGTTATGTGCACCCACCTAAAATAGCGAAAGGCCACATATCTTCGTAAAAACAACTTTTAAATAATACATCTGTTTTGCATAATATATACGGAGAAAAGAAAAATATGAAAAAAGCATTAAGAATTACAAGTGTACTTTTAATTTGTTTGTTGATACTTTCAATAGCTCCTTCAACATTTGGGAACTACGCTTCAGCAGATATTTGCGCAGCCAACTTTCTACCAAATTATTATGTACCATACGTAGATGACAATGGTAAAATAATTATATTGGACACCCAACAGGAAGTACAGTTATCTGAAAACACCGCTGACTACATATCGCTCGAGCTAAACCGTTATTATTGGTTGTACGATGTACGCAATTCTCTCTGTACAGATGTCAATTTTGATTACTGTGTCTACGACCTACAAAATTATGACTCAGCTGTGATCTATTCCAAAGGACACTTGGCTTGGGCTTCATGTACAAGCGGTTATGCACATCATAGGCTTTCTATGTATCAGGGAACTAGTCAAGTATGGGATTCTGAAATTTACCAGCTAACCTCCTCAAAGAACGTTAATTCATTTATATGGCACTGCAAAACAGCAATTAGCCCAGATCCAAATCCTAACACATGTGTATGCCGTGGATTACCTAGAGCCTTTACACATAACCAAAATATAGCTGAGTGGGGTTCTTCAGGTAGTCAAGTTTACTTAGGCTGGAACGATAACGTACCATATGGCAATCCTCTGTCAGGCGGATCACCACAATATTCATGGGAAATTGATCCAACAATACACTCTAACTATTCTCAAGTTGCTGGCTTGTACTATTATTACGTGTGTCAAGGGTACTCAACAGCTCAAGCCCTATCTATGCTGGCGCAAACGTTATTTTATACCTCTTATGCATACTCAGACCTATCAGGGAAAACAAACTCGGGGTGGTTAGTAGTCTATGGAAATATGTATGTGGGGTTACCTTAGGAGGAAAAATTGATGAAAAAACAATTAACAAAATTTTTCACAACCTTACTTGCTGTGCTAATTGTAATGTCTTTTTTTGGAGCTTTTCAGACTCCAGTTGCAAACCAACCAGTCGCTGCTCAAGAGAACCTTTTAGCTCCTGAACCTCCAAAAGGAACAACCACCCCACCGCTGAATCCAAATCAAACAACTACTGCCCAAGAAGAAGCTGTAAACATCATACAAAATGTAATGCAACTAGATTTATCAAAATACAACCTCAACCTCAAAATCAACTCAATAATGGATGGCATACCCCTCAGCAATATTGACAGAAAAATAACTAACCTACTGTATGCACTAACTCCAAACGAAGGCAATGGTAATGAAAATAGTGCCTTAGAGGTCTCTTTTTCTTTTGAAAAAGACGTCTTAACAAGCTATCTCATTACACCTCTAGACTCGCAAGTTATCACAACTACAAATTATGCTAACCGTCATGACGCAATAGTTGATTTTCTTGAAAAATACCAACAAACCACCAACATTAATTCAAACAACCTAATAACAATGCTAAACAGTGCTAATCTATCAAAAAATTCCACAACAACCCAAGAAAACACGAAACTTGACGTATTAGTTAGCACTTTTTGGGGAACAGAACAAACACAATTAAAATGGGCACACACAATAAACGGTGCAGACTATACAAAACTAGAAATCAGCGTTAATACAAATAACCACATAATTTCAGTGTATGATACTCGGGCACTCTATACAATTGGAGACACCTCAATAAATGTTTCAAAAGAGCAGGCAATTGATATAGCTTTAGAGAATTTGAAGGGTTACTCTTATGATATGTATGATGATGTGGTAGTGACAGATTTTAAGGTGTCTAGAAGTAATGTTGTAGCTACGTTGGTTACTTCTCCTGTTGGTTATGAGCTTAGACCTTATTGGGATGTCCGAATGATGCTAGATGAAGTCTATCCTGGTAATGTTCATGGTATTGCAGTAGGTATTTGGGCTAATACTGGAGAATTCAGTGCATATAGTAACATGGCATATGGCGGAACCTATGATGTTGGTGATGGTGTTTCTGATACTGGGTCATATGGTAATATGCTAGTGTTTATGGTTGTGGCGGTTGTAGCGGTAGTAGTTGTAGCATTAGCTATCGGAGTAGTAGTTAAAAAGAGACACAGGTAACATTTCAGTACCTTTCTTTTCTTTTGTTAGATCCTGAATTTTGCAGTTTTTTAGCGTACACAAAATAACCAACAAAACATCTTAAAATTTTGAAAAAACAACAACACACTCCACACACAAAACACAAAAACAAACATTTACAGCCAATCACACAAACGTGTACGCTATAAATAGCGTATACAAAAAGAAGAAAAAACACAACAAACAACAAACAAAACACAATAAACACACCAAAAGAAAAAAACCATATGTCCATAACCCACTAGTTTTTCAAACACAATTTCCACTAAAAAAACAAACAACACAAAAATTCTCACTCAAACACAAAACACAACATCAAACCCAAAACCACAAAAAACCAACACACACAAACACCACCAACACACCACCACGAATTAATGGGGTGCGAGACTCAACCCTTGTGGTTGATGTCTGCGGTGGTGTAAATCCTAAAAAAACCATGCGACCATAACCAGTATACAAATTTTGAAAAACACGTTATAATTACCTAAAAAGACTACAAACATGCAAAAATAATAAACCATATTGGCTTGACAACAAAAATGATAATCATAATGGTTTGAAAAAATTATTTTGTAATTCGTGTATGCGGGTTATGGACACAAGGTTTTTTTGTTTGTGTTTTTTTGTTTAATGGGTTTTTATGTTGTTAAATTGTGTAATTCGATTTCTTTAACTATCGATAGTCTGATGGTATTGCCGTCGAAAGTGTTTTCTTGTAATGGTACCAAAAAAGTGGTGTGAAATGTTTTATATGTGGTCGTACATTTTATCGCTGGCGTATTGCCCTGTATCCATTTCTTTTTCAATTTCTTTTAGTAATATTATGCGTTTAAATGTTGGTGGATGTGTTGCAAACATGCCGTTTAGTTGTGTCCATGTGTTGTGTGCTTCATGTTCCATTGCCATTTGAAGTTCGCGTTCATCAAGCACGCCATCTTTGTCAAGGTCATACTTGTTTTTGTTTTCCATTATTAGTTTAACTTCTTTTTTTGCTGTTGCTGGGTCTCCAATGTAAAATGCTCTTGCACCTTCAGGTGGTTTTGGTGAAATTGATAAACCATAGGTGATTTTAGCTAAGGCACTTTCTAGATCGCGGGGTGAATTAGTAACATATGCTGCAAAAGCGTCTGCGAAATGTTCGCGTAATCTGCTAAGTCGCATGACAATTAGAAAAGTTATGATGTACACAAGAAATGATGCTGCTCCAATGATGAGTAAAATCAAGCCACCGTTGTCGTTTTTATTTTTACTTCTTCCTGCGTTTGAGATGATGCTTGCATGAAAAGCAGTTTGTGCAATTATGTATGCAATTAATGGTAATGCGGAAAGTATAGTCATTATAACATAATCTTTGTGTTTGATGTGGCCTAATTCATGGGCTATTACTCCACGGATTTCACCTTGATTAAGTTGTCGTAGTAATCCTTCATGCACAGCTAAAGTGGCACTTTTTGTGGTTCTGCCAAACGTAAAAGCATTAGGTGTATTATTGGGTACTATTGCAAGTTTGGGCATGGGTAAACCGCTTTTATCTGCAAGTTCTTTTACAGTGTTTTCAAGCCATGGTGACTCGCCTGGTTTTACATATTTTAGTTTTGTTGACATAGTTACTATTGCTGGGCCTATTGCATACTGGATTAGAATAAACAGTGCTGAACAGCCGCATGCAATGAAAAGCCAAGTTAACCAGTTAGAAGGTGCTATTATGTAAGCTATTGCATAAACAAAAAGCCCAAATATGAATAGCGAAAGAAAGATTGATACTGTCATTGCTGACTTTAACTGAGATAGATTTGCCACTATATTTTTCTCCTATTATGTTAGTTCACAAACAATTAAATAAAGAAATAAATCTTTCCCAGAACAATTTTTTCCTGTTCTCTGTTCTTGTTCATTTTTTTTGGGAAACTGTTTTTGTATGTTTAATTTTTTTTATGCGTTGTACTGTGGAAAGTTAGATGGGGTAGGATCCGCATATTTTGCAAAACTGTGTTTTTATTTTAATGTGGCCTTTACATTGTGGGCATGTTTTTGTGTCGTTGTTTGTTTTTGGAAAGATTTCTGATGGTTTGCCAAAAATTTTTCTGAACGTTTCATAATAGATTAGGTGTTCTTTATCGCGGATTTGTACGTTATCTTTTTCAAATATGTCTTTTTTCTTTTCTTCAAATTCAGTGTTAGTGTATTGTTCTTGGAAGATAGTGTTTAATGAAGATGTTCCTGTTCCTGTTTCAAGTGGTGTTTTAGGTCTCCAAATAACTTCTTTTGGTATGATGTTTTCGTATGCTTTGCGTAGTATCCATTTGCTGTATTTTTCGTTGTTATGCATGTTGATTTTAATTTTTATCGGTAGTTTTTTTGCCCACTCCATAAACATTGGGTCTAGGTAGGGTTGTTTTACTTCTATTCCTAAAGATTTTGATAGTGGTTTGCTGCTAAAGCTCATTTCTGTCCACATGTCTAACTGTTTTTTATAAAGATCTTCTTCTGAGAGGTGGAATTGCCATGGGTAACCAAAGAATTCGTCTAACCCGTCGCCTGTAAAAATTTTAGATAACCCTTTTTCTTTTAGTAGTGTTAGTCCAATGTAAATTGCCATGCTGTTTCTTACATCCATAGGGTCAAAAGTTTTTAATGCTTTAACAACTTTGGGTATATTTTCTAAGGCTTCTTTAATGTCAAAAACGTAGGTTTGGTGGTTTTTAAGTTTTAAAAATTTAACCATTTTTTTAACATATTTGGCATCTTTTGGATCGCCTTGTTTAAATTCTATGGTTAATGTTGATATTTCGGGTTTGTATTTTATGGCTTCATAGGCAATTATTGAAGTATCGGTTCCAGCGGAGAATAATATGCTGTCTCCTAGATTATTTTTGACGACTTTGTTAATTACGTTTTTTGTTTCTGGGATGTAGTGACTGTATTCTTTTGGGTCAAGTGTCATTTTTTTGTCCTCATGTTTTCTCTTTCTTTACATCTTATTTAAGTTTATCCGTCTGATTGTAAAAATCAAAAAAATGTGAACATGTGTAGAAAAAAACGTGAAAAACATGAACATATTAACAAATAATTGCGAAAAAAACCTTTTTAATTTTGAAATTTATGCTCTCAAAAACCTTTTAAAGGTCATAAACTTAAAAACAAGTACCGTGTGATAAAATGAAACAACAACTATTACCCAACTCATCTGCAAAAATAGTGGAAAAAGACAACATAGTTGCAATAATAAGTGAAACTCCACTAACTGTTCTTAGCTCAGGCATATACAACGGTGGTTACAAAAAAGTAAATGCAATACTAAATGTTTCTGTACCTGATAACTATAACGACATACATCTCCACGACAACCCAGTAAATTTGATACATGATGCACAAAAAAATCTGCAAATCACAACTGACTACATTGCAATGCTTACCGCCGCAAAAATTCAAAACCTCGCCATAGCAACACGACAAACAGGTAATATAACTATAACTGCCATAGCAACTGCTGGATGGCGACACGGTGAATCTGCAGGTGAAATTATAGAAAGTAAACATTACACACGTGGAACAATCAACATAATAGTTTTTTTAAATGCTAATCCAACCGACAGTTGTCTAGTCAGTCTGTTTTTAACTGCAACGGAAGCAAAAACCGCTGCAATGAACGATTATGATGTACGCAGTCGATACAGTGGCGATATTGCAACTGGAACTATAACTGATAGTTTGTCTGTAGCAATAACTGGACAAGGCGAGACAATTGAATTTGGCGGACCAGCTTCAACTGTTGGACAACTTGTAGCCAACGTAGTAAGACAAGTAGTTAAAGAAGCCGCAGATAAACAAGAAGGACCGCATAAAGGCCGAATGTTAGCATGCAGACTTTCCGAACGACAACTACCCATAGAATATTTGGCTATTGAACTTTCAAAAGCCCAAGTTTTTGGAGACAAAAAAACCATTTTTACATTGTTAGAACAAATTATAGCTTCAGACTCTATTTCTGCTACATTTTTGTTGGCAGCTGTAAAATTGGATGATGAATTCAAAAAAGAATTAACTCCAAAAGAATTTGGTGACATAATTATAACAAGTAAAAAATTTGGTAATCTAATTCTTAACCAGGCACCTTTTGAATGTATACCCCATTTTTCAGAAATTAATTTACCCCCTTTTACTAAACAGGCAACAATTGCGATCCTTCAAAATTTTATTCACTGACTATTTTTACTTATTTACCATGACTACATGTCTTGTTGTTTTATTTTTTTAAAATTTTTGAATCATTATTTTTTAAAATAAACGCAATTATTGCTAAAACAAGTGTAATACTGCTTAGTGAAATAGTAATTGACGTAAAATTTAACCCAATAGCTGTGAGACCAAGAAACAATCCCGTAATACCTACTATACCAAAACTTAATGCAACACTTAATACAATTTTTTCTATAATATCTATAGCGTTTCTTTTTCTAAACAGTATATTAACTAGACAATTACCTGGAATAATAAACACGAAAATAATAGCAAGCGCAGAACGTAAGTAACCAAGTATTGACTCGGCTGGAATAAAGTAAACCGCAAGTATAGTTAAAACTGTGGTCAGTATGATTAATTCTAGCCATCGAAGAGGATTCATAATAACTATATACACTTACTTAAATAAAAACAAACACTATTTTGAAAATAAAATAAGGGGAGATGTTAGGCAAACATCTTGAATATTGGGTGACTCTCAACATCTAGTGGTTGTGTTTCGAAATCTGCTGCTGCAGATGCGATGTATGTATCAACAACTGCTGTTGCTGGGAAAACCCATTCAGCTTGTTCAGCTGGACCAAACATTAACCAGTTAGCACCCATGACTTGTAAGATTGCGTTTGTTGCTGTGACTGTACCTTTTCTGAATTCTTTTGCAATGTTAGCTTTTACCCAACCCATAGTTGTAACAACGTTGCCGCTACCTGTACCTACTGGATGGCCATACTTTTCTTTCATCATTGGAAATGCTACAACTGAACTTCCCATATCTGGTTGGAAAGATGGCATGGATGTGTCAACGAGTGGTTTTGTAATTCCACCTTTTACTGCAAGTGCTAAAGCTTCTTCAACAACATTCATTCTACCGGCGAGTGATGTGTCGTGTGGGTCGTCTGCAAGAACAATTGACATTTTAATGCCGCTTTCTTTTAGGTTTTCTAATTCAACATCAGTTACACCTTTGTAGACTGAATTGTAAAAACACCTTTCTTGTAGACCCATTTTCTTTGCAATATTTGCTGCTGCCATACGTGTTTTAGGACTCATAGCGTCAAGCATAAGTGGAACATCAGTGTGTGCTGCAACGAAGTCAAAATATTTCTCAAATGCTGTTTCTGTTGTGCCAACAATGTCAAGAGCAAAAGGTACACCTGAAATATCGCTTTGTACTTGGCACCTGTTAATGATGTCTTCTGCGGCTGTTGCGTCAAAAATGCCTTTATTTGCATCGGAAACCATCTTTTGACCAAGCCAGAAAATAGAACCAATGAGAAATGTTGGTAACTCACCTGGTTGGCCGCCGACCTTTACTTTTCCGATTTCATAGATTTTTTGTGGGGTACTGAATTTTCGCATGTTGCTTATCAGCCAGCGTTTATTTTTTTAATGCTTTTTTAGCTAACTCTGGAGCTTCTTCTTTGTTTTTGCCAAAGAGTGCGCCAAATGCGTCTGCGTCTTCTTTTTTAACTGCTGCGCCACCCATGATTATGCCGACCTTATCTTTAAGGCCTGCTGCTTTGAGTGCCTCGTCAAGTTTTGCTAGATTATTTTTTGCTGGTACAGTGTTAACTGAAAGTGCAATGAGATCTGCTTTGTTTTCTTTTGCTTTGTCAACGAAGACTTGTGGTGCAACGCTTTTTCCCACATCAATTGTTATGAATCCAGCACGCTTTAGTGATTTGCGAACTGCTTCTTTTGCTGTGTCATGCATATCTGGTTCAATATTTCCAATTACTACTATACCTAGTGGATTTTCTGGTTCTGGGGGTTCTTTTTCCATCATAGATTTTAGCCAGGACATATAAACACCTGTTTTAACTTTATACTCTGAGCTTTTTATACTCGAGATTAATATTTAAACCTTGACTCTATATATAAATATGAATTCAAATAAAAAGCAATGTTTAACCGAGGACAACATATGGTAACCGATAAAAACAAGTATTTAATACCAATTCTCGCAATTTTTATTTTTGCTTTTTTATATCGTTGCCTATTGATGACTCATGGAACTTATCCAGCAGGTGCTGATGTAGGTTTACACAACAGCGTAGTTCATTCAATAATTAACCAAAATGGTAATGTTGACTTTCTTTATAATTATTATCAAATGGGTGGTGGATTATCCCTCACTTTTCCGGGTTACCACATTTTTGTTGCTCAAATAATGATACTAACAGGTATGTCTGAATATTTAGTGCACACATTGTCTGTTTCTTTAATTTCAGCTGTAATTGTACTTGTTTCTTATCTTATAACACGAACAGTTTGGAAAGAATCTACCGCCATTATTGTTGCGTTCCTTATGGCAATTTCACGTTTTGACATTGAAATGCTACTTTGGGGTGGATACCCAAACGTTGTTACGCTTATGTTAATTCCTTTAACTTTTTATCTATACATTCAAAAAAATCGTTTTACAAAGTTGCCTTTCTATTTAACTACTTCATTGTTAATCGGTTCAATCTTTTTATCGCACTCTCTAAGTTGCCTTGTATTTATTAGCATACTTTTTTCTGTAATCTTGTTTGGCTTACTTTTTGGCCAAAAAATTGGAACTACACGATTTGAAACGTTAAGTTGGTTACTGCCTGTAATTTTTGGTGCATTAATTGTTTCGCCATATCTGATACAAATTGTTCCAGCATATCTAACAAACACAACAAACGCCGCGATTAATCAGGCAACAGCTGCTACACGAATTTTACCTTTAAACATTGTTTTGCCTCTTTTTGCAGTTACAGGACTTTATTTTTTGTTATCAAAGAAATATCTTAAAAAATACTTTACACTTCCAACCGTTTTGTTAGCGTTATGGTTACTTATTCCTGCAGTATTTACACAAGTCTATCTTGTTGGGTTATACACAGACTTTAATCGATTTTTATATTTTGCAATACTTCCCCTTCTAATTCTGATAGGTCTTTTTATTGATCTTGGTTCTGACTTCTTTGCTGACATATTGGTTACACACTGTAAATTTATAAATCAAATAAAAAACACAATAAAAGGCACAGAACCTATAACTCATAAACGGCTAGTTAATTTTTCAAAAAAAATAAACCAATACTTTACACGCCCTAATTTGTATGCAGTTTTTATTATAGGTTTATTGTTAGTTTGTTTTATAACACCTCTTTTTACAGCTCCAACTGAAGGTTTAAAACATCAAACATTTTACCAATTAATGAATGATCCTCTTTATGATGCTATGGAGTGGATTAAGACTAATACGGTTGATAGTGCAACGTTTGTTACTGAGGCTTATTATGGTTGGTGGCTTGCTGGTTTTGCTCAACGGTCTACTTGGAGTGCTGTTGACCCACAATTTCTTTCACTTTCACGTGAATTTTCAATTGCTCAAGTGGCAACTAATTTGCTTGATGCCGATTATATATTTGGTAGTTCTTTCAATTTTTCTAATGAAATTCACAGTATTCAAGTACGAGAAGACGGTGGATATATGGCAGGTAATAATCCTCAAATTTTTGCTAGTTTAAATTGGACGTATGCGCCTTACCCTGTATTTAATTTTAATAGTAATAGCACAAAAATTTTGTATGAAGTAAATGGTACTCCCAAATCTGTAACTTTAGAAATGTTACCTGTAATTGCTATGTACATGGAAAATAACACTCAATATACTAAAGTAGCTATTATTAGAGGTAATGAGTATTTTACTCACACCCAGTTAACAACGGTATATCAAGGTTCTAGATTTGTTAATATAACAATTATGATTGAAGCGGTTGATGATAACGTGTCATTATCTTGGTTGCAATCCACTTTGGCGGTTAATGCTGTATCTGTAGGTTCTGCAAGAACTAACACTATTGGATTTTTAGCGGAGGGTGTAAAAGTTTTTGGTCAAATAGTGTTTAACAAAAATGTTCCTGAAGTTAATTCCAAATCGTACTTTAAAGAGTATACTGAGGTTTACCTTGATTATAATTTAGAAGGTAAAAAACAAGCTGAGATTCAGTTATCCTTAACGGCTTATTCTGTTACAAACAATGCTGCGCTTTATCAAAATGCTCAGACGGTTAATGATTTTTTTAACGACCAAATTAACTTCAATTTGGAACCAGAAATTCGTAGCGATTTACCACTTCTAGAACCTTTTGACTATCAGGCTGAACTAAAAATTAATAAAATAAATTATATAGCTGTAACTCGTAACTATGAAGAGGCAAACGCTTCTACAAAACTTAAATTCGCAAATGACCCCTTGTTTAACCTTGTATTTATTAACCATGAAGTTGCTATATTTGAAGTAAATAGTTAATTATACTAAGAGGTGACTTTTGTTTGCTACTAAAACTTTCGAAAGATAAACTGTTGGAAATCATGTTTTTAACAGTTTTTTCTATTGTTGTTCTTGTAGTATTTTATTGTCTTCTCTCTATAGGTGGAGCTGTTATTGGAAATGATGGTTCAGTGCATCTTGGGCGTGCACAAGAATTTCTAAATACGGGTCAAATTTCTTTAGCTAATATCGGTTGGACTCCTCCACTGTATCAAATTTTGTTAACGTTTCTAATTACTTTTACAGGTGTTACAAGTATTGAGCAGCTTCTTTTACTTGTTAAAGTATCTGCTATAGTGATTAATTGGTTGCTGTTTTTTAGTATATATCTTGTTGGTAAGCGTTTTTTTAACAAAAAAGTAGGCATGATTGCTGCGAGTTTGTTGTTTTTATGTTTTCCAGCGTTTGAATTAAACATGTGGGGTGGTTACACAAGTGTTTTGGGTATTGCATTTATGTTACTTTTGTTTTTGTATTTACCTCTTTCAGTTGAGCACAAGAGTTACTTAATAGTTGTTAGCGTATCTGCTTTTGCGTTAGTTTTATCTCATCAACTTGCCTTATTTGTAACTGTTTTGATTCTGATGCCTGTTATGGTGTTTTTAATAATAAAATCTAGAGGTAAAGGTATCAAGGCATTACTTTTCGTAATTATTGGTGGAGGCATTTCTTTTTTCCTTTACTATATTAGAGCAATGTTGCCCTATTTAGGTGAATTAATTAATCATATTTTCTTTGAACAGAAAGCTATGGCTTATCAAATTTCGCAAACATCGTTGACTGCTTTTTGGTCAAATTTTGGTTTTGTATTAATTTTAGGTGTTGCCGGTTTGTTTGTGGCTGCTCATAAATTATGGTTTGAAAAGAATCACGTGAATAATTTTACTTTAATTCTTAGTTTTATTATTCCTCTAGTTTTGATGAAATCTTACTTTTTTGGTTTATACTTACCTTTTCAATGGTTTGTTTATTATGTGATGCCGCCTCTGGTGATTTTTGCTGCAGTGTTTTTGTTCTTTACAATTGATAGGGCTATTCGTTATTACCAGACGCACAAAACAAGTATAAAACGGGTTTATTTTAAAGCTGTTGTTGTGGGTATGATTGCTTTGTCTTGTTTTGCACTTGTGATGCGTGGAGACGTGTTGAGTACACGGATTAGCGGGGCTGTTTCTCTTTATGCCACTTCTGATTCAGCATCATTACAAGTTGGTCAGTGGCTTAAGACTCACTATCCTGATGATGTGTCGGTGGTTGTTACTGAGGCTCCTGGTTTTTGGTTTAGCACTTTTTGTGAGAAAAACGTGATAGTAGAAGTTAATCCAGCGGTTGAACGTAATGTGGTTTCTGAATCCGTTTTAGCTTTGTCTTATGAAATCGAGACTCCTTTGTCTCTTCTTCGTGCTTATGGAGCTAAAGGGGATGTTATAAGTGAATATTATGTTTCTGATAATGATATTTGGTGGCTTTGTACTTTTTCTTCAATAGCTGGTGATTATGTTTCTTATAATGTTGATGGTGTGTATAAGATGGTACCTTTAACTCAAATGGGGCGTTATTACACGTTAGATCAAAGTCAGATAGCGCATAATTTGACAATAGTTTATGCTAATGATGATATTTTAGTAACTCAATCACAGTTAATTCAGCCTTCTTCTTATGGTACTCAAGTTTTCTGGAATATTTCTCCTGTTGGGAGAGCTGTAAGTAATGTTACTTTGTATACGTCTACTTTCTTTAATTTACATTTCAAATTTGACAAAGCATATTTGCCTGGTATTTTGAATTGGGAAAGCCCTTGGGACAACCCGACCGATACTAATGAAATATATTGGGCTGTAACTAATTTTTCTAAGAATAATTTAATTGATGATTATATAGCAATGTATGATGAACAAAATCAAGTGTATTATGCTATGAAATTTAATGATTTGCCTGACTGGGGTAATATGGGTGCGTTAGGTAGTATGCAGATTGATGCTATTCGTCTTAGTTATACCTTTGAACAAATTAATTCTGGCCATAATGCAGCTTTCTCTTATGAAACTCTGATTTTTTCTGAAGAAAGTTATCATCAAACTGTACAGCCATCGAAAATCAAAGAAATATTTGCTACGGATCCAGCAGAATATTTCACTGTTGACAGTAGAGACTACATTAGTTACATAGAAGAAAACAATATTGGTTTTATTGTTTACGACAAAAACAAGTTGGATCCCAACATTGTAAGATGTAATATTCTAGAATTAGTTTACTCAAACGATCGTTACGCTGTATTTAGAATAAATCATCAAAAATAATTTTTAAAAAAATAAAAAGAAAAGTAAAATAAAACTGGTTTATTGTTTCTTTAGTAGGTGTTCAGAGTTTTCTCGCATAACTTGCGGTATGTATGCACACGCGGGATCAGTCTCAAATAAATCGCCTGTATAAAATTCAGCACGTGTTCTACATCCACCACAGATTTCTCTGTATTCACAAATCCCACATTTACCTTTAATTTGACTCTTGTCTCTTAGTTTAAGATGAAGTGGGTTAGTTTGAAGTTCTTCCCATGCTGTTTTTAAACTCTTGTTATTAACGTTAGCTAAACGGTAGCCTTCATGAAAACCACATGGTCTATAGTCACCGTTTTCTGTTACACCTATATAGTCTCCGCCGATCGTACATTTACCTAAGAATTCGTTGGTAAACCAATCCCAAAATCTTGCTGGGTTTCGCTGTTTTACAATTCTTGCATAGAATGGTGAATAAACATTGACGCGGAAATTATTGTTTTTCTTGTTACGATTATATTTTATTTCATAATCGTATAGTTGGTTAAGTGCTGTTTCATATTGATCTGCTGTTGGAGCCAAGTCTATCATGTTATCACTTGCTCTTCCAACTGGCACAAGGTTGTGGTAAACAACCATTTTACCGCCGTATTCAGCTGCTAATTGACAAGTGTGTTCAAGCACGTTAATGTTGTATTTGTTCATAGTTGTAACTATACAGTCAAGTAAACCGTTTTCTCCAAGTTTTTGCATGGCATATGTGGCTTTATCGTAACTGCCTTGTCCTCTCACAATGTCGTTTGTAGCTTTATCACCATCAATACTCACTGCCGTGTGAACTTCATATTTTGTTAGCAGATCTAAACGTTTTTGATCAAAAGCAAACCCACTTGTGATTAAACTCACTTCCATACCATACATTTTTTTAGCGTATTCAATAATTTCAAAAATGTCTTCACGTACTAATGGTTCCCCTCCACTAATACCAAACCATTTAGCACCAAAATTATACATTTCATCAACAATTTTTTTACCAGTTTCAGTGTTTACTTCGTTATCCTTAGCAAATTTAGGTACATAACTACAGTAAATACAATTACCTACACATCGTCTCGTACATCTCCAAGTTACCATGTACAAGGGCGGTCTAGTTTGAACCAATTTAATCACAAAGTATTAACATCAAACTTTATCGATATAAAATTTCCTATAGCGAGCATAAACTTCAGCTTAATTGCTTTCGACCAGTTTTAACAATCACCTGATTTTATTGCTTCACAGATAACATATTCAGAAAAAACAATGATAAACAAACACTGCAAACTTCTCTTTTACATTCTCTTATAAAGATCACCAACCGACAACAAACAGATATTGAAAAAACAATCCACAAAATATTTCAAAGCACAATACTTTACAAAAATAGAATACTTACACCAACGACAAAAAATTTACAACAAACATTGAACCCAATCACAAACACATAAACTACATCAACAATATAAACCGAATAAATACAATGAAAATCTAACAAAAAATAATTTTAACCCAAAACCAAAATGAAAAAAATACTTTAACCAAAATAAAACAAACACAAATTTAACAGTAACATAAGAAAAAACCAACAACCAATTAGATGGCACAAACAATTTTTTTCTTACTTATTATTTTTCCGAAAGAGTTTAATATCAAGTAAGGTTAATTTGTTTTTCATATTAAGAGGTTACTATATGACTAATCAATCCTCTGTTGAAAAACCTAAAGATTTGGTTGTTTCACAACCCCCACAAATTACTGGTACAATGTCAAAAACTCGCATAATGAACTACACCTTTGTTGCATTGATGATTATAACAATCGTCACGGCTGCTATGTGGTGGCAAGTTACAACGCCAACACAAAGCCAAATGGAATCATTTGCTACTGCTGAAATAACTGGCTTTTATGCAATGCCTCTCGGTGCTATTCTTTTGATAAATGCATTGATTGCTGTTGGAGTAGCTGTATTGAGTGACTTTATAATCGGAAAAGCCGCTGTTGACAGTGAAATAAATACAATGTCAGCCGCAGTTTTCGGGTTAATTGTAACTCTTTGTTACTCACTTGGTCTTCCTGGTATGGCAAGATCTGTGGAAGTAATGCCCCTTCAAGCATTGAGTGCTCCTATGTGCTTTATTTACGTAGCCATAATTTCCTTCTTTGGTCTTGTCTTTTTCAAGAAACTACAAGGAGGACTACTGGGACGTAAATATCTAAACCCAGCGGCCGCCGCAAAATTCATAGTATTGTTACCATTTCTCTTTTCTGTGTTCCTTACAAAAGAACACTGGGCTGCATATAATACAACTGATGCTTCACTCGGCGGTCTAGGAATGCCTCAACTTGCAAGTGCTATTGATAAAAACATGTTTGGTATGTACCTGCAAGGTTGTTACAGTCACCCAGGATCAGCTAACCCTGCTAGTCTTGAGTCTGTAATGCTTTTGACTAAATTCCACGGATGGCCTGGCGGAGCATCTAGTATACTTGTGATCATTGTCGGTGCTGTACTAATTTTCTTGCTACGAGATTATTTCAAATGGAAAGTTACTGCTTCATACTTTGGTAGTGTTGCTGTGATGTCTGTAATTATGACTGGTATCTACGGTGGAGACCCAATGACACGTTTACTGTTTGAATTGTTTATCGGAAGCTCTATTTTCTTAGGATTCTTTATGGCTACTGATCCTGCTACAACTCCGTATACTAAAACTGGACAAATAATATTTGGTATTGGCTTAGGTGTACTAACTGTAATTATTCAAACATACATGAACTTCTTTGGTGGCGCATTACTTGCATTGCTAATAATGAACTTTACTGTACCACTCTTAGACCGTATAGGAATCCATAAACCCTTTGGGAGATGAACAAAATGCCATACGAACATATAAAAGAAGTCAAAGATCAAGCACGCATAACACCCATTGAAATATTTCCAGACCCTAAAACTGCCATAGTTATCTTGGATCAACACTCGGGGAAACCTCTTTCCCCCCTTGTAGCTGTAGGTGACTCTGTAGCAGTAGGCCAAAAAATTGCTGACTCAAAAGAACGTATAAGTTCACCGGTACACAGTCCAATATCAGGTCAAGTTGTTAACATCGGAAACATCTATAATCACTGTCTAGAAACATTTACAAACGCAATATTCATTGAAACTGATTGTAAAAGAACTAAAGACAAATCATTAACTCCAATTTGTGAAGCAGAACTAGAAAAAACTAAACCAGCTGATTTACTTAATATAATACACGAAGCAGGCATAATTGGTCTTGGAGGCGCAGGATTTCCAACACACATCAAGCTATCCCCACCAGCAGAGTTTCCAATCAAAAATTTGGTTGTGAATGCTACTGAAGGTGAACCCTACGACACAGCTGATGAACGATTACTTGTCGAAAAAACTGAAAATATACTACGCGGTGTAAATGTAATAAAAAGAATTTTAGGCAACCCAGCTGTAACCATTGCAACAAAAGTATCTAAAGTAGAAGCAATACCAAAATTACAAGAAGTTTTTGGTAACGAGCCAGACATAAAAATAGTTGCAGGACACTTTAAATATCAACAAGGTGACGCAAGCGTTTTACAGAAAGCCCTCTTTGGTTATGAACCATCACCTGAAAAACGTTCATACGAAAGTGGCTGTATTGTTCAAAATGTTGCTACAATCAACGCAATTGCAGATGCGGTATTTGCTGGCGAACCCCTCATAAGTAGGGTAGTTGCATTTAATGGTGAAATTGCACAACCTAAAAATTTACTGGTAAAAATTGGTACACCGATAAGTGACATATTTAGCCAAAACAACATTGACATGAACGATGTCAGACAAGTTGTTGTTGGTGGAGTCATGATGGGTCATGCAATTCCAACAACTGAAGCACCAATAACTAAACGAAGCTCAAGTATCATTCCATTTTCTGAAAACAACTGCAAAAAAGAACAAAAACAAACTGTGTGTATTCACTGCTCAAAATGTATCAGTGCTTGCCCAGTTAAACTACATCCAATTCTGATCTACAATGCAATCATGGCGGCAAATATGGAAAAAGCAGAAAAACTCTGGAATAAAGACTGCATCGGTTGCGGAACATGTACATATGTCTGTCCATCACGTCTACCTCTAGCAAGTACAATCATGGCATCAAGATACTAAACAATCTTTAGCATGGTTTTTTCCATGCACTCATTTTTTTTAATTAAGCTAAAAATCATTTACGTTTATTGATTAGGCCTTAATTGTTACTAGTTTTTTGGTTTAAAATGAAGTTTTTATTAACGTGCGGGCGTATTATTTGATTGTTAAGGTGTTTATGTGTTTAATTGTGTTGTGTTATCTAAAAAACTTGGGTATTTTAGAAATTTTTCAAGTCTCGCCCTTGAAGAATTTAACGCAATAAGTCAAGTGTTTAACGAAAAATATGTTGTATGTGAACAAAAAAGATTAGCCCGAGTAAACCGAAAAAGAAACATTGGCGCAGGTTACCTCTTCACTCTTATTTAGTTGATTGTCTGGTTTATGTTGTTTATTTGCTACAAACTATGTAGTGCCTCAACATTGTTAAGTATTACAGTTGTAATTTGTTTTATTTGTTGTGTTTTGTTGTTTGGCAGTCGGTAGTGGTGATTGTTGTTGGTTGGTGTTGTGTTGCGAGTTGAGATCTCTGTGGGTTGGTGAGTTGATGGTGTGTGTTGAGGTCATATTTGTCACGTTTACAACTGTAATGCTGAACTTGCAGGTTTACCCGCAATAACCACTTACTCCACAAAATCCCGTACTAACCGCTTAATGGTTTTTTGCGCCCCGTCAATACCTGAGATTTCAATTAACCGCTTATAGTCTTCAACTTCGTCCCCTGTGAACATTACAGATATTACTTTTTGTTGTTTTCCTGCGATGTGTTCATAATTTTCAGGGTGCGCCCAATAACAGCTAACACAAAAAGTTGGTTCTTTGTTTGTCCAATTTGCACAATGTTCGCATGTCCATGATTTTGCTCGATTAGCGGACGGACAAAGTAACATATACTTTTCAATATCCTTTTCATCCGGTTCGCCACCAATTTCATAAGGTACACGATGGTCAACTTGCAACAAATCTTCGCTCATAGTTTCATAATAAATGAAACACCTCGCTCCGTGCTTACCAATTAATGCCTGCTTTAATGTTTTTGATAACAAAGTTCGTCCAGTTGATTTGGCGATTACATTGATGACATCTTTAGGGTCACCGAATCTATAAGCCGCAATGTTTCTGCCATCTGTACCCTCAATACGTAGGTGATTAAAGGGATTCCGTGTTCGCGAACATCACGAACAGCACGCGGCGGGTGGTTATATCCGTAAGTGTCTTTTAATTCCTGAGATGTAATATATCCATATTCAATAATATGCTGAATTACTGCACGTGGCCGTTTTGCCGTTATAGAATTAAGCAATTTTAAGAAACTTTCCGAGTAATCTTTACTCATAACGATACTTCCAATAGCGTCATTTGCTTCGGGCTTTCATCAATTATATTTCGCATTTTACTATTGAAAGAAAGATTTTTGCTAAGATACAAGGCTTCGTAAGTTGTGTTATGCTTACCCAGCAATGTAGCTTGTGTGGAAAGTCCTGCGTTGAGTAAAATTTTTGTGCATTCTAATTTTTGTGGCAATTCTTTCCCATATTCCCTGCCACCACATTTTCCGTCATAACTGATTAAGTAATTAATGCCTTTGTTGTTAAGTGTTTCAAGGGCTTCAACAAATTCATCAAATGATACACCAGAAAAATAGCGATTATCACGATTATTTGTTACACCCTGATATGGCGGATCCATATACACCAAATCGCCAGGTTGTGCCAACTCAAAGATTTTATGATAATCTAATGCTGAAAAAGATACTTTACCTTTCATCAAAGCTGAAATTGCATGAACGTTTTTTGCCACATTTTTTGGGTTCGTACCATGACGACGCTTATCGGGGGATTGATTAAATTTCCCATTTTTGCCATATCGAACAGAACCTTTCACGCAACGCGCCAACAAATACAGCATATTTTCAGGGCTTTGTTCTCCTGAATTAAATCGATCTCTTATATGGTTGAAATGTTCAACATGTCCGTCTTTGTATTTAAACTGTTCAGACCACGTTATTTCATACTTTTTTACAAGTGTGGATGGTGTTTCAATTGCGGATTTTAACAATTTTACAATTGGTTCGTTTAAGTCATTGATGATATACCGCTCCGTCCGACATTCGACCGCCACAGCGATCGACACGGCTGCCATACCTGAAAATGGCTCCAACAACCGCTTAAATTTATGTGGCATATACTGTAGAATTTGCGGAGCAAGTATCCGCTTTGAACCTTGATATTGAACAACATGGGGTGTCTTACCGCTCATAATACTCCGCTTCTTTTCTTATGTCTCTTGGTGATTATTATGTTTTATTTCAGCTAAATCGTCAAGTATGGATTAATTAAAAAAAGACAGTGTCATAGTTTAGAGTAGATTATTTGAAATAGAAAAATTCATGCCAAGACCACAAATAATCCACCAAACCCTCAATTCTCGCAGAAAAAAAACCACGCCCAAACACACCAACAAAACTCCAACAAAACCCAAACAACAAAACACCACAAACAAAACAACACTTCACCATAAAAAAACACTTACACACCCCTTAACAAAACAACCCAACCACTCACACAAAACACCAATAAAAACCCCAAACATCAATCATCTCAATATCACCCAAAAAAGACGGCCTTTCGCTATTTTAGGTGGGTACACAAAACAACCCCTCCACCAAAAACCACAAAAAACCAACACACACAAACACCAACAACACACCACCACGAATTAACGGGGTGCGAGACTCAACCCTTGTGGTTGATGTCTGCGGTGGCGTAATTCCTAAAAAAACGGTGCCTCACGTAACCCAACCACCATCAAACCATCAACACACATCAAACAGCTATCTAAATCAGCTATCTTAAATCAGCGATTCACACATCAAACCCAACTCTACCTAACTTTTTCTCATACAACACCTGATTATCTGAAAAAAACAGTTTATATGCTATTTCGTTATTTGGTTAACTTAAGGTGAAATTTAAAACAGTGTATTTTGAAACTTTTGCCTTTTTATTCAAACAGTCATTTTAAATACATGAAGTATAGTACTATGATTAGCCGCGTAATGAACAACCTGCTGATTAACAACTCACGAATCATCAAACCAAAATACACAAACTAGAGATCTAAACTTGTTTCCAGTGCAGCATTAACTTCAAGCATTTTGACGTATGGAATAGAATCCAGTTTTTTAATTACACGTTTTTTATCAGCTGATCTAATCTGATTAAGCAGAACAAGTGAGTCTGTGTCAAGTCCTGTTTCTTTAGCTGTAACAAATACATTTGTAGGATGTGCTCTACGTGTTAGGTTGCTTGTTATGCAAGCAACTATTGTCATTGTACTATGTTGGTTCCCAGATCATTTTGAATGATTACGCACGGCCGAGTTTTTCCTTGCTCAGAACCCATAACTGGATCAAGTCTAACAAGAAATATGTCGCCTCTACATATTGCATTGTTGGTCAAGTTCATAATCAACCCACTCAAATTCTTTTGCAATAGATAGATCCTCATCAGCACCCTGTTGATAGCCCTCAATCAAAGCTTTCTGTGTCTCAACAGACAATGTTTTTTTAGGTATTTTTTTAATAAATTCATTTTTCGATATCCCAAGCCATCTTGATGCTGTGGCAACATCAATTTTTCTTTTTGAAAACAGAACACTAACCAATTTTTCGTTTTTTCTCTCCAAACGCTTAAACTCGGTTGAATGCTCCTGAGTTGTAGGGATAGTCTTATACATAAAATACATTAATTCATCAGAAGGTAAATCATTTAGAGACTGCTTAGCATAAACAAGTTTTTCATATTTCTCTTCATCAAATGTTTGTTTCAACAAATTAGCAGCTTTATCACCTTCATTTGTGAGGTTATAATAACCACTTGTTAATTCTATGAATCCATATTCGATTAGTTCTTGTTTATTTTCCTCTAACTTGTATGAAACACCGCCTAATTTGAAATTCGAAAAATCAATTTTTTTACTTTGACACAATTCTTCAAAAAATTTGATTATTTTCTGAATGTGCAATTTATCCATTTTTTTTGTGTGACTATAATCCTCTATAGATAAAATAAGCAATAACAAGGTTTTAGTGGGTGATTCCAACCCATAATCCTCAATTAAAGTCATATATTAAACATCCATGTAAACTCGAACCTGCACTTTTTATATGTTATAGGTATTTTAAAATATCTTCGTCTTTTAACATATTGTTATGACTGCTTTAAAAGTAAAAGAGCTAAAAGAGACGAAAGTTTGGGTATAATAAAAAAAGAAATCACATTAGCAAACGGTGTTTCTTTTATTAGCCCATCAAGAGGCATAAAGCCAACCAAACAGCATGTATATCTAGAAAGTAACACAAAAATTAAAGAAATTATCAAACGAATTGATGATAAAGAGCTAAATGCCTTAGAAGAAGGTTCATTATCAAGAATAGTCAAAGGAATTAAAAAGAAATACCAAAAAAACGTGTTAAGCATAGTTATATTTGATTTGGCGTTTGGTCAAATACCCAATAAAAACAAACTTGGTACATTAGCTCATCATCTATACGCTTCAAGTGAGAACACAATTACTCTACCTACAGTAAAATCAGGCTTCTTAAAAGGTAACTATTCAGCCGTGTGAAGACTTTTGAAACAAAGAAGTCACCGACCCATCAACAATACCAACAATAGTAGCAAAAACAGACCTCTCCTGCTTAACAG
>JGI24702J35022_10000031_pt1 | contig 58036 bp, 44 predicted proteins | sample TergutTh196P4_FD_35022 | JGI IMG/M metagenome (IMG submission 35022) | reverse complement strand
CGTTTTCTTTCATATACCAATCCTTCACGAGATTGCGGGTCAAGCCCGCAATGACGGGAGTGTAGAGTATTCAGTTGGCGTCAAGTGCATACCCAGGTTTACTGTTTTCAATGATATAGTTTTATTATCACGAAATAGGCTATGTTTTCGCATGAAGTTGTTGAGAAAATAAACACGACATATACAATACGCGGGTCTTTTCCTTTTTGGAAAACGCCCGCGCTCTTTTTTTTGTTCGTACCAATTGTGTTTCATATACGCTCCGTCTAGTATTATTCCTCATATTGAGCGTTGTGAATACGTCTTTTTATATAGCCTATAGCGATCTGCCAAATCACGACTATCGCTATTGCCGTCAGCGCTAACGCGACTATGGCGCTGTCATCGCTGTAGACACCCGAAGGGACGATTGCTCTGTGTATATTAGTTAAGCCAGTAGCCAACTCGAAGCTACCCAAAGGTATATCAATGGAATCGTCAATATCAATTTCCGCCAGACTTGAAAGCATATCCTCAGTGATTGTGTCATCATATATATCTGTGCCCATCGGCACGCGTATGCCGGCGTTTATGTCTTGCGCCGATTGCCCGTCCTCAAGCTCAATAACCTCTGTATAAGCGGGCAGACCACTGACTCTCCAATCTATTGCGAACCTATTATCGCTTGTCATTAATACAGGCATCAAAAGGTCGATAGCCTCGTTTTGCTTGCCTACCACCCCCAGAATATAACTGCCGGGCGCTAAGTCTTCAAATATATAAGTCCCGTTAAAGTCTGTGTGTGTAGCCGCGATGGAGGATGATAAGTCATCAGAAGCGTAAAGGTGAACCGGGTAGCCTACCAGTGGGCGCTCGTCGCCATTATACAGCCCATCCCAGTCTGTTTCCAGGTCGCCGTTGCCATCCAGCCAGAAGAAGCCGGATATTGAGTTGTTTGACGGTATCGTATCTATGTCATATGTGTTTGCGCCGACGTTAGGAACACCAAATATCAATGGCATAATAATAACAAGAACGCAAGTTATTATACTATTCCTGTTGTTTTTTTGTTTTATATTCTTTCTCATTTTTTCCTCATCCTCCCACATGATTCGTGTTCGTTATTAACGATCTACATTAATCCTCTTCGTTTCCATGTATCTAAGGCGAGCACTGACGCAACCCAAAATATGTTAGACCGTATGCGCTCGCAGTGGCTAGTATCTAGTGGCTAGTGGTTAGTAGACGAGAACGCGAAATTAGCTCGTTTTTTATTGAAGATTATGATCTGTCAGATGCTAAATTGGGCTTTGCCCACAACCCAAAGTGCGGCGCCAGAAGTCAGAAGTCAGAATACGGGGCTTGGACGAGATGATTTTCTTGTTTTTATTTACAGAAAACAACCATTAAGGTAACGTAGACAAACTTTACATGCGTATATTTTAAACATAAAAGGACGTCTCGACTACACCCTAATGGGTAAAATATTGAATAAGAGTGAACGGGTTAGCACTGTACCGTCGCCTTAAGACGTCTTGCATAGAGACAATTTGCCGTTATTCGATGACAAATCATCATAATCATGATATAGGCTATGTCTTCACTTGAGGTTATCTACGAAGCAAACGCGACATGCGCAACGCGCGGACGTTTTCTTTTTGGAAAACATCCGCGCGCTTGATTTTCGACCGTTTCAATAGTGTTTGGTATGCGCTCCGTCTGGTGCTATTCCTTGAGACTGGCGTGGCGCAACCGCCTCTTTATGTAACCGATAGCGACCGATCCGGCGGTGGCTAGCACTATCGCAGACAGCGCGAGCGCAACTATGGCGCTGTCACCGCTATATACGCCCGTGGGAGGGACAACGATATATGTATTTACAAAATCGAATGTCCGTGTTCCATCTTCTGTATATACAAGCCTGCGAGTGACTACTGTTTCTCCTGTGCTGCCGTCTTTACTATCTGTATATGTACCTTCATATCTATTATCGAATGTTTCTATTATCATTATTTCATAATGGTCAGGCACATCCTTAATGGTGATTGCCTGCCCGTGACTAAGCATAATAATTAGTTTTCCGTCCATATCCAAAGACAATGTTTCATATGTTGGCGCCGTAGCTCCAGATCCATCAATTATACCGTTTTCAATTACGAATGTTTCATATGCAGACACTGGGTCGTCCAACAAACTGGATGTAAAGTGTACTTCGAACTCGAACTGCTTGTTTTTGTTGCCAAATTCTCCCGGTACTTTCTTAGTGATTGTAACGTCAACCGTTGGCTCAGATGGTATATGTGTATTTACAAAATCAAATGTCCGTGTTCCATGTTCTGTATATACAGGCCTGGGTATGACTACTGTAAATCCTGTACTCCCATCTTCGCTGTCTGTGTGTGTCCCCAAGTATTCCCCACCGGAGTCTTCCATTATCATTATTTCAAGGTGGTCAGGCACATCTTTGATGGTGATTGTCTGCCCGTGTTTTAGTTTGAAAGTTAACTCTCCTGCTTTCAGAGTCAATGTGTCATAGTTCGGCGCGGTTGCTCCTGATCCATAAATTGTATCGCTTTCAACTATAAAGGTTTGATCTGCTATAGCTGGGTCATTCGGGATACTGGATGTAAGGAATACTGTAAACTCAAACAGTTTGTTATTGTCGCCCCCTGCTCCGTCTACCGTCTTTGTGATAGTTACGTCAACAGTTGGATCTACGATTTTTTCTGTGTAATATAGGTATACTTGATGGATCTTATCCGCTATAGTAACAACAGAAACCGGTAAAGGTTTGCCTGGAGTAATCCCTGGATGTGGCGATTTCCATTCACCTGTGAATTCATACCCTTCCACCTCTAGGAAAGGTTCAACATCTATAATGTAGTCTGTTGTACTTATTCCAGCAGTCATTATAACCGTGTGTTTTTGTGGTTCTCGGATGTCAATAACATCGTATAGACCCCCAGGTCCTTGCTTTACAAAGTTAACCATTACTGTAGAAGTCACTTCACCAGGCTTCGGCGTCTCCGCAGGCGTGACCTTAATCCACATGGCTGCAGAACGTACAACTTGGAGACCATTGACATTTGCATCGGAAGCAATGTAGCCTGGCCCTGTAGCCCAATTGTTAATTTCCCAAACGGATGTATCACTTACTCCTCTTGTGCGTAACCAAGTATGAGCATCATAGGCTGTCGTGGAAAAGCTGTTTCTTATGTGTGGTTTTATCGGTGTTAAGACATTACCGTTCCATTCGAATACGTCTCCATGACTCAACGCGAAAACGATATCTTTTGTTTGAGATGGCTTCGTTATAGCCATTGTCATCTCTTTTGTTGTTGGGTTTGAATATGGAGATGTGAGTACATTTGTTGAATTATTGTCTCCTAAAGTCGGTATAAGCGCCAACTCCATTAAGGGGGATTTCGAGGTTGTATAAAATTTCGTATTATATTGCTGTAAGTCAGAACCCTCATAGGTGCTGTTTTTGCCAAATGGACCCTGAACGCCACTATTTCGTCTAACTATCAGCAGCGCTTTCTCAGGTCCATTCTCGTCGTGAACCTTTACTACAACCCAATTATCTCCAGCTAAGCTATAGTATGAATTCTTTTTGAGTCCCGCAATATCGTTTAGAATACCTGGAGTTAGCCTACTATATGTTGCTGTCCCCATTGGTAGGCGCATGCCTGCGTTAATGTCTTGCACCGACTGCTCGTCCTCAAGCTCAATAACCTCTGTATATGCGGGCAGACCACTGATGTCCCAATCTATGGCGAACTTGTTTTCGCTTGTTATGAATACCGGCGGCAGATAGTCGATACCTCCGATTTGCTCGCCTATCACTCCCAGAATGTAACTGCCGGGCGCTAGATCTTCAAATATATATGTCCCGTTATAGTTTGTTTGTGTGGTCGCGACTGCGGATGATAAGTCGTCCGACGCGTACAGGTGAACCGGATAGCCTGCCAGCGGGCGCTCGTTGCCGTTATAAAGTCCGTCCCAGTCTGTTTCAAGGTCGCCGTTGCCATCAGCCCAGAAGAAACCGGATATTGAGTTTGGACTCGGCAATGCATCCTCTTCCTGTTCCACTGTTTCATCATTAATATCGTTCTGCATAGCGCTACTTCCTGCGGTTCCATTTGCCGAAACCACATACTCATTATTCTTATCTAAGTATATCTCGGTCGATTCTTCTTCGTCTTTTGCGCCTGTAGTTTTGTTTGCGTCCTCGTTTGCGGATCCATTTACGGATTCATTTGTGTTTTCGTCGGAGGATTCACTTGCTGTTTCGTCCGCAATTTCGTTTTCATTCACGACTTCTGTTTCATCCGTGATTTCATCTGATTCTCTAATATCCAAATCGTCCAGCTTTGACGATAAGTCTACTTCTTCCAATGTCGCGTCGGTTTCTGCCCATTTCTCTAATTCCGCGCCCTCATGCTCGAAAGACAGGATTGTGTCGTTTAACGAGATCGTATCTATGTCATCTATGGTTCTACCGGCGTTAGGAACCCCCAGTACCAATGTCATAATTATAACAAGAACGCTAGATATTATCCGTTTTCTGATGTTTATTTGTTTTGTATTTGTTTTCATTTTTTTCCCTTCCTTCTACATGATTCATGTTAGTTTTAAACAGTATTCATTAGTCCCAATTAGTTTCAGTGTATCTAATTTCTACATAATTACTCCGCTTATACGTTGTATTTCGAAGTGATAGCTTGATAATACGCTATATGTTGCGCTATATGTACTGATTTTGCTATGTGGATCTGAAGCGTACAAACAATCATACTTTGTTACTAACGTAAAGCAAACTTTATGTGTGTATATTTTAAACATAAAAGAGCATCACGACTACACCCTATTGGGTGAAATATGACTAAATTCGGGTTATTGCGCAGGTTCTTTAGGGGCGAACCTATGTGTTCACCCTCTTTCAAATTCCAGCGATTTCCAGGGCAGACACGCAGGTCTGCCCCTACGGCGATGGATTTCGAACCGCAACCCATAGGTTACTGTTGCTAGTGGGTATTCAGGAATGGACACAAAACAACACAATTTCGCCTTTGCGAGGAGCTTGCGACGCGGCAATCCAGCCGGAAACCTTACAATCGGAGCATGGATTCGCTGCGCTCGCAAAGACGGGTGATTTGATACCGTGTATACAGTATCTATTCATAGCCTGATTCTGGTTTTAAGACCATCGCGCGTATTGCAAGAACCTTTTTTGTGGTATATAATAACATTCTAAGCCCCTAATCGTTATATAAATAACCAAACCATAATTTGAAAGTGAAAGATAATATGAATAGGAACTCAAAATACGAAAAATTAATGAAATGCCATGACACCGTGCGGTCAAAAACCAGTTTTAAGCCCAAAGTGGCGTTTGTTCTTGGGTCTGGGCTTGGTGGATATGCCGATGAAATTGAAGCTGTCGCGACGGTCAATTACTCCGATATCGAAGGGTTTCCGGTCAGTACGGTACTGGGGCATCACGGCAGGTACGTGTTTGGATACGTTGGGAATGTCCCGGTGGTGATCATGCAGGGACGCGTACACTACTACGAGGGGTATGACATCAGCGACGTCGTTTTGCCGATACGGCTCATGGGGCTCCTGGGCGCTGAGATACTTTTTTTAACAAACGCGTGTGGTTCAATTAACCCGTCGTTTCATGCAGGCGACTTTATGTTGATCCGCGACCATATCCTGTTTGGCGTCCCCTCTCCGCTAATCGGGCCGAATGTCGACGAACTTGGGACTAGGTTCCCGGATATGAGCGAGGTTTATTGCAAAAGCTTACGCGAAAAAATCACCGGCACCGCGAATAGCCTCGGCATTACTCTTCATGAAGGCGTATACATACAAGCGCCCGGGCCTAATTTCGAAACGCCCGCCGAAGTGCAGGCATTTCGATCGCTCGGAGCTGACGTCGTCGGCATGAGTACCGCGTGCGAGGCTATAGCCGCAAACCATATGGGAATGAAAATTTGCGGTATTTCCTGTGTTTCAAATCTTGCTGCTGGATTATCAAAAACACCGCTGACGCATGAGGAGGTTCAGGAAATGGCTGACCAGTCGGCGCCGAGATTCAAGTCGTTGATAACTGAGTCGATAATCAGAATAGGAGCGTAAACGGCTCGTCATTACGTCACGATAAGAAACTTATTATAGCGGAGGATACAATCAATAGATACTCTGAATCATAAGCTTGAACGCATACTGAGAAATGTTCAAAAACCAGCCCGGTATGTAGGCGGCGAATATAATCAGGTTGTCAAGGATCTATCCACAGTCGAGATCCGCGTTGCGTTGTGTTTCCCTGACACTTACGAAATCGGTATGTCGAACTTAGGGATCCGGATACTGTATGGGCTGCTTAATGGTATCGACGGGGTATGGTGCGAGCGCGCGTTCGCGCCTTGGTCTGATATGGAGGAGCAAATGCGCAAGGGTGGCGTCGCGCTTTACGGCATAGAAAGCGGCGACCCGATCCGGGATTTCGATATTATCGCGTTTTCTCTCGGTTACGAGCTTTCTTATGTAAACGTCCTAAACATGCTGGATATGGCGGGGATCCCCCTGCGCGTGGAGGAAAGGCCGGACGAGGCGCCCCTCGTGATAGCCGGCGGCACGTGCTGCTTCAACCCGGAGCCAATGGCTGACTTTTTTGATTTTTTCGTTATCGGTGAAGGAGAAGAGGTAGCAGTTGAGATAATCAACATGCTACGGAATTCAGAGTTTGGTATTCGTAACTCTGAGTTGAGGGGAACAACGCGCAAGCGAAAAGAAGCGAACGATAAAATCGCTAGTAAGGAAGATTTCCTTAAGGCAGTATCAAAGATCGATGGAATATATGTTCCTTCTCGTTATGACATCCAATACAGCGGCGAAGGAACCGTTTCCAATATTATCCCGCTTGCTGGAGCGGCGTTGCCGGTAAAAAAACGGATAGTCCAGGATTTGGACGGCGCTTATTTCCCTATTGATACAATAGTACCATCCACCGGGATTGTACACGATAGGGTCGCGCTTGAACTATTCAGAGGGTGCGCGCGAGGATGCAGGTTTTGTCAGGCGGGGCATGTTTGTCGTCCTGTGCGTTCGCGTTCAATCGAAACCCTCGTATCGCAGGGGATAGAGGCGCTAGGCAATTCCGGGTACGACGAGTTAGCGTTGCTGTCGCTAAGCACAAGCGACTATAAGGGCTTGTATGAGCTTTGCGACGGATTGCTCAGTTGGTGCGATCCAAGGAATATAAGTTTGTCGTTGCCGTCTCTTCGCGCCGATAGTTTCAGCGTAGGCTTGATGGAGCGAGTACAAAGGGTACGCAAATCCGGCCTAACATTTGCACCAGAAGCAGGGAGCCAGCGTTTGCGTGACGCTATCAATAAGAATATCACGGAAGATGAGCTGCTTGGCGCTTGCCGGGTCGCTTTTGAAGGCGGCTGGAACAGCGTCAAGCTGTATTTCATGTTGGGCCTCCCAACTGAAATAGACGACGACGTAGTAGCCATAGCGGATTTATCTAGGGCGGTACTTCAGACATGGAAGCGACACGCCAGCAAAAAAAACAGAGGAGTACGCATAACTGTAAGCACATCTTATTTTGTGCCAAAACCTCACACCCCGTTCCAGTGGGAACCGCAAATCACAATGGAAGAATATCTTCGCCGCGTCGAATTACTGAGGGATTCATTAAAAGAAAAAGCCATAACATATAACTGGCACTCGCCTGAGCAAGGGTTCATCGAGGCCGCTCTCGCGCGAGCGGATCGAAATGTCAGCCAGGCAATACTAGCCGCTTGGCGACTTGGAGCGAGGCTTGACTCCTGGAGCGAGTTTTTTTCTTTAGAGCGATGGCGAACCGCGTTTAGTCAGTGCGGCATGGATCCGGCTTTCTATTCCCTCAGGGAGCGCTCTAGAAAAGAAACACTACCGTGGAGCGTTGTGTCCGCTGGGCTTGACGACGAGTATTTATGGGCGGGGCGCAACGCGGCTCGGGAAAACAGCAAAACGCCGGATTGCCGCGAGGCATGCTCCGGCTGTGGCGCTTCCGCGCTTTTGGAAGGAGCGCGACGCTGTGAGTAAGATCAGGCTGCTTTATAGCAAGACGGGCAAAGCGAAATTCATATCGCATCTTGATTTCATGGCGACGATGCGCCGTGCGCTGCTGAGGGCGGGTATCGAGCTGAAATACTCGCAAGGTTTCAACCCGCATCCATATATGTCAGTTGCGCTCCCGCTCCCTGTTGGCTTTTCGGGCGTCTGCGAACTGATAGACGTCGGGATAGAAGCGGACGCCGCGCCGAATGGCTTGGCGGACTTGGTTAATAGATGCCTACCGGAAGGTATCGAGATTATTGAAGCGTATGTTTCCGAAAGAAAATTCAACTGCATCGCTTGGGTTGCGGTAAAAGGCTTGCTTTACTACGACTCTGGAACGCCTCCTAACACAGTTGGGCAGCTTACTAAACTCTTTGCCAATAAGAGCATAGTCATTTCTAAAAAAACAAAACGCGGCGTATCTGATATTGATATCGCGCCGTTCATAAAAGAGGTGTACATTGACAACGACTGGGATACAAAAATATCGATGAAGGCCAAAGTTTCCGCCCAAGATCCGTCAATCACCCCTGAAAACCTTATGGGTGCGCTGGGGGGTAGCTATGAAACGCTCATTCCGGATTTCTATGACTTTACGCGAACAGCGATCTTCGACAAGGACATGTATTTATTCAGGTAGTTTCAGTGGGTAACGGCATTTGACAGAAAACAGGCAAATCCAGAGGCAAATCCAGAATATTTTCAGGAAAGGTGGCTAAGATCATGGCGTTAGAATCATCTGTTAACAGGATTGGGGTACTGACCTCGGGTGGCGACGCTCCAGGAATGAACGCGGCGATACGCGGAGTTGTGCGCACGGCGCAATGTTGTGGTATCGATTGTGTAGGTATCCGTCACGGGTACGCGGGTCTGATACGCGGAGAATTCATCCCTTTAAACGAGAAGGTAGTGAAAGGAATCACGGCGCGCGGAGGTACTATGTTGTATTCCGCCAGATCCCAGGAGTTCATGTTGGACGAAGGCAAAAAACGCGCCGCTGAGGTGTGTAGGTTTTCCGGAATCGAGGGTTTGGTAATCATAGGCGGCGACGGGACGTTCAAAGGCGGTTCCGGTCTTGCGGCGCATGGAGTAAATGTTGTTGGGATACCGTGTACCATTGATAATGATATCGGATGCACGTCATACGCGATAGGTTTTGATACTGCGTCAAATACAGCGGCTGAAGCTGTTGACAGGCTCAACGACACTATGCAGTCGCATGAGAGGTGTTCTGTCGTTGAGGTCATGGGCCGCGGGGCGGGGCATCTGGCTCTCAAGGTCGGCATAGCGACCGGTGCTACGATCGTTATGGTTCCTGAGATAGAGTATGATTTTGACCGCGACGTCATTGGGCGCATACGTACGGCGCGTCTCGCGGGGCGTACTAATTTCACTGTGATTGTCGCTGAGGCGATGGGCCCTGTACGGGAAATAGCGGGTAAAATAAATGAGGCGACGGGAATTGAAACCCGCGTTACTGAGCTAGGGCATATCCAACGCGGCGGTTCGCCGCACGTCCGGGATCGCGTCGCGGCTACGATTATGGGCTATAAAGCGGTCGAGTTACTTGCTAAAGGACAAGGTGGCAGAGTTATCGCGATGCAGGGTGAAGAATTTGTAGATTATGACATCACCGAAGCGCTCAGCATGACAAAGGATTTCGATTACGCTACGTATAAGATGTTTACAGCGTTCACATTTCTCGATAAAAGCACTCTTTGTATTTAACTTCGAGTTTTTGAATTGCTCTTTACTTTAATACTTTAGTATGATAAAATGTCCGCAACCTCAGGAGGTAATTGCGATGACAAGATATACTAAAGGCGCTAAAAGAGAGCCCCATATTGAAATGTATGAAGCGATACTCACATTGGAAACTGTTGACGAATGCATAAGGTTCTTTGACGACCTATGCTCAGTAACCGAGCTACGCGCGATAGAGCAACGATACCATGTCGCGCGTTTGCTCAACGCCGGAAATATCTACAGCACTATATTAGAAAAAACCGGCGCTTCAAGCGCGACGATAAGCCGGGTAAACAGAAGCCTTTATAGCGGTATGGACGGATACGAAGTCGTTTTTGGACGACTGGATGAGAAAAAGAAAAGTGGACAAGATAATTAAGGCAATTTCAGACGATGGGTATGTTTTTATATCCGTTGTTAGCTCAAGAGGACTGACAGATCGAGCGCGGATAATCCACAACGCGACGCCCGTTGTGACGGCTGCTCTTGGCAGGACGCTAGCGGCGGCGTCAATAATTGGGAGCACCTTAAAAAAACCTGGAGCTTCTGTAACAGTACACATTAACGGCGGTGGGCCGGCGGGTACAATGATTGCTGTTGCTGATGAGAGCGGCAATGTGCGCGGATTTGTACAAAACCCGTCGGCTGACTTGCCAACCAACGCAATTGGAAAACTAGATGTCGGCGGAGTGGTTGGAAAAGACGGGATGTTGTCTGTGATAAAGGATTATCTCGAAACAGCGCCATACGCAAGCGCGACAGAACTTGTTAGCGGTGAGATAGCGGAGGATTTTGCGGCATATTTTTCTGAAAGCGAGCAGATACCGTCAGCATGCGCTTTTGGTGTGTTGGTAGATAGGGACTTGTCTGTGCTTGCCGCAGGCGGGTTTATCATCCAGCTTTTGCCGGGAGCGCCTGTTGGTGTTATTGATGCTATTGATGAAAATGTTGCTAATATAAGCTCTGTTTCGGCGATACTGAGGGATGGGGGAGCGGAATCTATGCTTGAATCGGCTATGTCTGGGTTTTCGTTCCATATTATAGAAACACGAGAAGTCGAATACAGGTGCGCTTGCAATCGGGAACGTTTTCTGGCGGCTGTATCGTCGCTCGAAAGCAGCGAGCTTGACGACATGAGGCAAAAAGGGGAGCCAATCGAGGTTTCATGTCAGTTTTGTGGAGCGATATATACATTCAGCCCAGAAGAAGTGTAACAAAACGGGTTTTTATAGCACATTTTATTATTGTGTTTTGCGGTACTCTTTCTATCTTTGCTGTATTTTTACTGTATTTTTACAAAATTTCGCCTTTTCTTTCATGTTGACAATGGTTTTTTGTTTTAGTATAATAACCGCGCGTCGTACTGAAAATGTATCGGGAGCATAGCTCAGCCGGGAGAGCACATGCCTTACAAGCATGGGGTCACAGGTTCAAGCCCTGTTGTTCCCACCACAAAGCCCCTATAGTTGCAACGGCTACAGGGGTTTTTGACTTTCACTGTCCATAAGCAAAAAAACTGCTTGACGACAATTTGAACAGTAAACACAATGGTTACTGTTCAGTGGGTGTCCAAAAACTCGCAATGGTTACAGGCTTCGCACACAAGTTTTGACAATTGTACAAGTTTTCACTGCAGTACCAGTGCGTTGCCTGTAACCAACCTGTGTTTTTGGATGCCCACGGAACAGTTTCACACAATGCGATTTTGCTTTACTGATCGTTATTAAAATACTTGACAAGTACAAAAGAATGTGTTAGCTTATGACAGCAAGTTGGATAAAGAAATGATTGTTGTAAAATCTATTTATATCAATTTGTCAGACGCGGCCCAGTAGTTCAGTTGGTTAGAACGCCAGCCTGTCACGCTGGAGGTCGACGGTTCGAGCCCGTTCTGGGTCGCCACATATATGCCTCTGTAGCTCAGTTGGTAGAGCAGCGGACTGAAAATCCGCGTGTCGTTGGTTCAATTCCGACCGGAGGCACCAATGCGGGCGTAGCTCATCCGGTAGAGCGCCACCTTGCCAAGGTGGAGGTAGCGAGTTCGAGCCTCGTCGCCCGCTCCAGCAAATACTAATTGCAAGCAGCCGAGAAATATGAGTTAACGACGCCATACTGGCTGAGACGATACCGATCGGCTCCTAACTGGGCGACATAGCCAAGTGGTAAGGCAAGGCTCTGCAAAAGCCTGATTCCCCGGTTCAAATCCGGGTGTCGCCTCCAAAAGAAACCCCTGTGATTATTAAAACCACAGGGGATTATTGCGCTAAATACAAGTATATGCCAAAGCCTCCGGCTAAGCATGAACAATAAGAGCTAAAAGGATACGAAAAGCACAAAAAAAAATAAAACAAACGAAAAAAATGAAAAGTATAAAAAAATTATCTTGACATTGTGGAAAACTATGGTAAAATTGGTAATTGCGCAAAAACAGATCGTTTTCCAACAAGTAACCGCATGTATTATACCACCGGCAAATAATCTTGTCAATAGAGAAAAAAGAAAAACATTGCAACTGAACCATGAGTGTCATTTTTGCGTAGTCAGCGTTATCAACACTGAGTTATGGTTGTAGTGTTAAAAATATGAATTGCGGGAGTGAAGCAGATGCCAAAAGACGTAGTGTACGGCAAAACATTGCGCAAAAGCTATGCAAAAACTGAAGAAATCCAAGAGATGCCAAACCTCCTGGAAGTTCAAAAGCATTCGTACAAGTGGTTTCTTGAGACAGGCCTGCGTGAAGTGTTCCGCGATGTAGCCGCAATAACCGACCATACAGGTAATCTTGAGCTGACATTCATTGATTACAACATGAATGAAAAACCGAAATATTCAGTGGAAGAGTGTAAATCGAGAGATGCCACGTACGCGGCGCCGATCAAGGTCAGCGTCCGCCTGCGCAATAAAGAAACGGAGGAAATAAAAGAACAGGAAATCTTTATGGGCGATTTCCCAATAATGACAAACGCGGGGACATTTATTATCAATGGCGCCGAGAGAGTCGTAGTATCACAGATAATACGCTCGCCAAGTGTGTATTTTGAAAAGAAAACCGATATAAAAACGGCTATCACGATTTACGCGGCGACATTAATACCATACCGGGGCGCATGGCTCGAATATGAAACAGACGCTTCCGACGGTTTTTATGTCCGAGTTGACAAAAACAGGAAACTACCAGTCACCTGGCTTTTACGCGCTATCGGTCGAGAGAATGAGAACGCGTATTCCCGCCTTTCAATATCCGGCGGGTCGATGGGCGCGGAAACGAACGCGCAATTAAGGGAGATTTTTGGCGACGACGAGCGAATAATCGCAACCTTGGAAAAGGACATATGCCGCTCATGTGACGACGCGCTCATCGAACTCTATAAAAGGCTCAGGCCGGGCGACCCGCCTACGGTCGACAGCGCGCAGACACTTCTCAACAATCTGTTTTTCGATGCGCGCCGTTATGACATATCAAGTGTCGGCCGCTATAAATTCAACAAAAAACTAGCCATATGGACAAGGATTGAAGGACAGGAATTGGCGCGCCCGGTAGCCGATCCGATGACGGGCGAGATAATTGCGGAAGCAGGGGAATCACTGACGACAGAACGTGCGAAAGAGTTAGACGCGCTTGGAGTCAACGACGTATACATACGCATAGACGGACGCGACATAAAGGTTTTTTCAAACGGTATGGTACGGATGGAAAACTTTGTGGATTTTGACCCGATGAGTGAACTAGGCATTAAGGAAAGGGTACGTTTTATTATACTTCGCGAACTTCTTGAAAAATACAGCGGTGAAGAGCTTAAAGACGCAATCCGCGACAATATCGATTTATTGATCCCAAAACACCTTATCCCCGATGATATATTCGCGTCGGTGAATTATCTCAGCTGTGTAGCGTGCGGCGTCGGCGTAGACGACGACATCGACCATCTTGGCAACCGCCGGATGAGGAGTGTGGGAGAGCTACTCCAAAACCAATTCCGCGTTGGGTTTTCGCGCATGGAGCGGGTAATACGCGAGCGTATGACCCTTCAAGACCTCGACATCATAACGCCGCAATCCCTTATAAACATCAGACCTGTAACGGCGGCGATAAAAGAGTTTTTCGGGTCGTCGCCCCTGTCGCAATTCATGGACCAAACAAATCCGCTGGCTGAACTTACGCACAAGCGACGCTTGTCAGCGCTTGGCCCAGGCGGCTTATCGCGAGAACGCGCGAGTTTTGACGTGCGCGACGTACATTACAGCCATTATGGCCGAATGTGTCCGATCGAAACGCCTGAAGGGCCGAACATCGGCCTGATATCGTATCTCGCATCATACGCGCGTGTTAACGAATATGGATTCATGATAGCCCCGTTCCGCAAGGTAGATAAAGAAACGCAGTTAGTTACTGACGAAGTCGTTTATCTGACAGCGGACATGGAAGACCAATACATCATCGCCCAAGCCACGGAATCGGTGGATGAAAATGGATGTCTGCTAAACGAGCGTATTACTTGCCGCCACCGTGACGAGATAATTGAAGTTAACCGCGACAGGATTGATTTTGTCGATGTATCCCCAAGCATGATGGTATCTATAGCCACGGCAATGATACCATTTCTTGAAAATGACGATGCCAACCGCGCTCTAATGGGGGCGAACATGCAACGTCAGGCTGTGCCGCTGCTTATATCGGAAGCGCCGATTGTGGCTACAGGAATCGAGCATAAATGCGCCGTCGATTCCACTGTCGTGCTATCTGCGCAGGACGACGGGCTTGTAACGTATGTCTCTTCGACGCGCATATCAATAATCTACGATAATCTTGGCGCCGTCGATCACAAGCTGACGAAATTCGCGCGCAGTAACCAGGGCACATGCACAAACCAGCGCCCTATCGTCTCGGTTGGCGATCGGATCCGCAAGGACGATATCATCGCCGACGGTCCGTCGACCTGCGACGGCGAGATATCGCTGGGCAAAAACATCCTCGTAGGTTTCATGACTTGGGAGGGGTACAACTATGAGGACGCCATTTTAATCAATGAGCGCCTCGCAATGGACGACGTGTTCACTTCAATACATATAGAAGAGCACGAAATAGATGCCCGCGACACGAAACTCGGACCAGAAGAGATAACGCGCGATATCCCCGGAGTAGGTGAAGACGCCCTGCGCTACCTGGATGAGCGCGGTATTATAAGCATTGGCGCGGAAGTCCAAGCCGGCGATATTTTAGTCGGGAAGGTCACTCCAAAGGGTGAAACTGACCTGACGGCGGAAGAGCGCCTACTACGGGCTATTTTCGGTGAAAAAGCTCGCGAGGTCAGAGACACGTCACTGAAAGTCCCTCACGGTGAAAGTGGCATTATTGTGGACGTCAAAGTGTTTACGCGCGAAAATGGGGACGAACTCAACCCCGGCGTCAATATGGTCGTGCGTTGCTACATCGCTCACAAGAGAAAAATAAGCGTAGGCGACAAGATGGCTGGGCGGCATGGGAACAAAGGCGTCGTATCGCGCATACTGCCAAAAGAAGATATGCCTTACCTACCCGACGGCACGCCGCTCGACATTATATTAAACCCGCTTGGCGTCCCATCGCGAATGAACATAGGGCAGGTTCTCGAGGTCCACCTTGGCTATGCGGCGAAAGTACTTGGCTGGAAAGTCGCGACGCCGATATTCAACGGCGCCAACGAATATGATATATGGGATACTCTTAAGTTCGCAGGGCTACGCGAGGATGGGAAGAGCGTCCTTTACGACGGTCGCACAGGCGATCCGTTCGATAACCCTGTTACTGTTGGATACGTGTACTTCCTCAAGCTCCACCATCTGGTCGACGACAAAATCCACGCGCGTTCCACGGGACCATACAGCCTGGTTACACAGCAGCCGCTTGGCGGCAAGGCGCAGTTTGGCGGACAACGCTTTGGCGAAATGGAGGTTTGGGCGCTGGAGGCTTATGGCGCGGCGTATACGCTGCAGGAAATCCTGACTGTCAAATCAGACGACGTCACAGGAAGGGTTAGAACATACGAAGCTATCGTCAAAGGCAACAACATCCCGAAACCTGGCGTCCCGGAATCATTTAAAGTACTTGTTAAGGAACTGCAATCCCTCTGTCTCGACGTCCGTGTCCTGGATGAGAACGGGAAAAAGATCGAGCTTCAGGGCGAGGAGGGGGAGGAAATGGGCGAAGGTATTCGCGACAGAAGCTTCTACAACAGCAGTGAAAACGAGTTCGCTAAAAGTGGATTCCAGATCGACGATATCGAATCCGACGGAATGTACGAAGAAGAAATAGATATGGATGGCATGGATGACGACGAAATGGAAGACGACGAAGTCTATGATGAATTGTTCGATTATGGTTTAGACGCTAACGCTGACGACGAGGACAAGGAGGAGGGAGAGTAATGGGCTTCTTACCTTTTGACGCTATGCAGATTGGCCTGGCTTCACCCGATATGATACGCAGTTGGTCGTACGGAGAAGTAAAAAAGCCGGAGACAATAAATTATAGGACGCTGAAACCTGAGCGCGACGGACTCTTTTGCGAAAGAATTTTCGGGCCTACGAAAGACTGGGAATGTCATTGCGGAAAATTCAAAAAGATTCGTTACAAAGGAAAAATATGCGACAGGTGCGGCGTCGAGGTCACGAAATCCAACGTACGTCGCGAGAGGATGGGACATATCGAATTGGCGGCGCCTGTTTCTCACATTTGGTATTTCAAAGGTATACCGTCACGCATGGGATTGTTGCTCGACCTAACGCCAAGGATACTTGAAAAAGTATTGTATTTTGCGACGTATATCGTTATCGACCCGGGCAATACGCCACTACACAAGAATCAGATACTGACTGAAAAAGAATACCGTGAAATGCGGGAAAAATACGAGGACGATTTCAGAGCCGGCATGGGGGCTGAGGCGATCCGTGATTTGTTAGCTGACATCGACATCGAGCAATTCTCCGAACAGCTCAAAAATGATGCCCGCGAAGCTACCGGCCAGAAAAAAGCTAAACTTGTCAAACGTATTGAAGTCGTAGAGGCGTTCCGCCTGTCAGGCAATGACCCGACATGGATGATCATCGACGTGCTTCCCGTCATCCCGCCGGAAATCCGCCCGATGGTACAGCTTGACGGTGGTCGTTTCGCAACTTCGGATCTCAACGACTTGTACCGACGCGTGATAAACAGGAATAATCGCTTAAAACGCCTGATGCAACTTCACGCTCCTGATATAATAGTCAGAAACGAGAAAAGGATGCTTCAAGAGGCTGTTGACGCGCTGATAGACAACGGTAGGCGCGGCAGGGCGGTTACAGGCGCTAATTCGCGCGCGCTCAAGTCTCTTTCCGATATGCTTAAAGGAAAACAAGGCCGCTTCCGACAGAATCTTCTTGGCAAACGCGTGGACTACTCCGGACGTTCAGTCATCGTTGTCGGCCCGGACTTAAAACTGTATCAATGCGGTGTTCCAAAAGAAATGGCTATCGAACTATTCCGCCCATTTGTTATGAAAAAGCTTGTGGAGGATGGCGTCTCAAATAACATTAAATCCGCAAAAAAAATGGTGGACAGAGGCATGACTGAGGTCTGGGACGCGCTAGAAGTGGTGATCAAAGAACATCCTGTTCTGTTAAACAGAGCCCCGACGTTGCACAGACTGGGCATCCAGGCTTTCGAGCCGATATTAGTCGAGGGCCGCGCTCTTAAGCTGCATCCACTTGTCTGCACAGCGTACAACGCAGACTTCGACGGCGATCAAATGGCGATACACGTCCCGCTGTCGGCGGAGGCACAAGCCGAAGCGAGGATACTTATGCTTTCGGCGAACAATCTGCTCCACCCGAAAGACGGACAGCCTGTGACAGTTCCGACGCACGATATGATCCTTGGATCTTATTATCTGACCTTCCAACGCGACGACGAACCTGGCGCGGGAAAATCATTCGTTTCCCCAAACGAGACACTTATGGCGTACCAATGCGGCGACATTGGAATACACGCGCCAATAAAAGTCCGCGTGACAAAAGTAATCGACGGCGTTGAAAAAAGCAAAATTATATCAACGACAGTCGGCAGGATAATATTTAACGAGCCGATCCCGCAGGATTTGGGATTCGTTGACAGATCGGACCCGGAACAGCTGTTTGAATACGAGATCAACTTCCGCGCGGGGAAAAAAGAGCTTGAAATGATTATCGAGCACTGTATTACTAAACACGGCTTCACACGATCAGCGTCTGTACTAGATAAGATCAAGACACTCGGGTTTAAGTACTCGACGCAGGGGGCCATTACGATATCGATCGCCGACATGACCGTCCCTGACGTTAAATGGACTCTTATTAGGCAAACCGAAAAGAAAGTCATCGACATAGAGCGGCAGTTCAGGCGCGGATTTGTAACGGATGAAGAACGCTACCGCCTCGTAGTTCGCGAATGGGAAAAGACTACAAAGGACGTCACCGACGCGCTTACCAATACTCTCAGCGAGTACAACCCTGTTTTTATGATGGCTAACTCTGGCGCGCGAGGCAGCATGAACCAGATAAGGCAACTAGCCGGAATGCGTGGGCTTATGGCCAATACAGCAGGGCGGACGATAGAAATTCCGATAAAGGCGAATTTCCGTGAAGGCCTCACTGTTCTTGAATATTTCGTTTCTTCTAGAGGCGCGCGGAAAGGTTTGGCGGATACGGCGCTAAGGACTGCGGATTCCGGTTATCTCACCCGCCGATTGGTCGACGTCTCGCAAGACGTAATCGTGCGTATTCATGATTGCAAGACCCATGACGGCATCGTAGCTTCGGAGGTAGTCGAAAGCGGGAGCTTGATCGAGTCTTTTGGCAAGGTCATCCACGGGCGGTATCCATCAGACGACATAGTTGACGAAAACACGGGGGAGATACTTTTCGGCCGTGAGCATATGTTTGCTGAAAGCGACGCCGCTGTGCTTCAAGCGCGTGGTATCCGGTCAGTCAAAATACGGACGGTTATGGATTGCGAAGCAACAAGCGGTATATGCGCAATGTGCTATGGTATCAACCTTGCTACAGGAGGTACAGTATCGATAGGAGAGGCTGTCGGCGTCATCGCCGCGCAATCGATTGGGGAACCTGGCACGCAGCTTACGATGAGGACGTTCCACACCGGCGGCGTCGCCGGAGACGATATCACCCAAGGTCTTCCACGCGTCGAGGAATTGTTCGAAGCGCGGAAACCCAAGAAGATGTCAATATTATCTGATATAAGCGGTATTGTAGAGGTTGAGGAAACAAGGAAGAACACCGTTGTAGCTATTACGGTCACAAACGCTGAAGCTGGCGATACGAAAGTTTATCAGACTCCGTATTCGGCTGGGATCAGGGTGAGATCAGGTGATACTGTCACGGCAGGGGATAGGCTTACAGACGGCGCGCTTAACCCTCACGACGTCATGAGGATACTTGGAAAGGCCGCGACGCAGGCGTACTTGATTGCGGAAGTCCAAAAGGTTTATCGACAGCAGGGTGTCGATATTAATGATAAACACATCGAGGTCATAGTCCGCCAAATGATGAGGAAAGTGAAGATCGAGGATGGGGGCGACACAGATCTTCTAGCGGGCATCACGATAGATATGCATGACTTAAAGGTCACAAACGCCAACATCGCAAAGAGGATCGAAGAAGGCGAGACGGAACTCAAGCCCGCTGTAGCCATTCCTCTGCTGATGGGCATAACAAAAGCCTCATTAGCTACTGAATCGTTCCTGTCGGCGGCGTCGTTCCAGGAAACGACAAAAGTGCTGACAGAAGCCGCGATAAAAGGCAAGGTCGACAGGCTTATCGGTCTCAAGGAAAATGTTATTATTGGAAAGCTTGTCCCTGCCGGTAGCGGATTGGCGCTTTACCGCAAGTTCGATAGCGATATTGACAAGCCACAGAGTTTATATTCAAACTCTGTGGAAAACGACAGCGTCGATGACGATGACGATGTCGATCTGTCTGTTTTGATCGGTTCGGGAAACGCGCTTTAGAAACTGTTTCAGTGGGTATCCAAAAACACAGGGTGGTTACAGGCAACGCACTGGTACTGCGGTGAAAACTTGTACAATTGTCAAAACTTGTGTGCGGAGCCTGTAACCACTGCGAGTTTTTGGACACCCACTGAACAGAAACGCGCTTTAAGCTTTACTGTTCCAGTGTGAGTCTGAATTTTCTTGACGTAGCGCGGCACATGTGCTAGAATCACTAAACCCAACAAAAAACATGAGTAGAAAGGAGGGAAAAAATGCCAACATTTAACCAATTAGTCAGAAAAGGCAGGGAAGCGCAGCTTTATAAATCGAATTCTCCGGCGATGCAAAAAGGTCTCAATACGTTGAAAAACAGGGAGACAGATCTATCCTCGCCACAAAAACGAGGCGTATGTACCGCCGTCAGGACTTCAACCCCGAAGAAACCGAATTCAGCGCTGCGCAAAATCGCGCGTGTCAGACTGACAAATGGCTACGAGGTCACAGCCTATATCCCGGGCGTAGGGCATAACCTGCAAGAGCACTCGGTCGTAATGATCCGCGGCGGGCGTATAAAGGACTTACCTGGCGTTCGCTACCACATTATCCGCGGGACTCTGGATACGCAAGGAGTGACCAATCGGGCGCAGGCCCGGTCAAAATACGGCGCGAAAAAACCAAAAGCCGGAAAAGCCAAGTCCAAGTAAAAGCTAACTTTATGCTTGCCATGAAGATATGTATATATAGAGTATGGATACTCTTCAAGGTAGGCGCGGAAACCGGGTTTCGATAACGTTCCCGGAGTACCTATGAGATCATTATTTTTGTGAAGGAGGGAAGTATAGTGCCTAGAAGAGGTAACGTACCAAAAAGAGAAGTCTTACCTGATCCTCTGTACAATTCGATTATGGTCACGAGACTTATAAACAGTATCATGCTAGACGGGAAAAAAGGCGTAGCGCAGAAGGTAGTGTACAGCGCGTTTGAAATTATTAACAAAAAAACCAGCAAAGAACCACTTGGCGTCTTTACAGCCGCGCTGGAGAACATTATGCCGACGCTTGAAGTCAAAGCAAGGCGCGTAGGCGGAGCGACGTACCAGGTGCCGATCGAGGTCAGGGCAGATAGGCGGCAAACGCTCGGGTTGCGCTGGCTTACCAATTATGCCAGGCTTCGTAACGAAAAAACTATGAAAGAACGCCTTGCCGGCGAAATCATGGACGCGGCGAACAGCGTAGGCGCCGCTGTGAAGAAACGTGAAGACACTCACAAAATGGCGGACTCCAACAGGGCGTTCGCTCACTATAGGTGGTAGTATAAGCGCGCTTTGTTCACAACCCAAAGTGCGGCACCGGAATTTCAGTAGTCAGTAGTCAGCAGATAGAATTCAGTAAGGAGATGAGTTATATGCCAGGAGATTTTCCACTTGAAAAAACGCGTAATATTGGCATAATGGCTCATATCGACGCAGGGAAAACAACCACAACGGAACGCATCCTGTTTTATTCCGGGCGAACGTACAAGATGGGGGAAGTGCATGAAGGCGCCGCTACGATGGACTGGATGACCCAAGAACAGGAACGGGGCATAACAATAACATCAGCAGCCACGACATGTATCTGGCACGGTTACCGCGTCAACATCATAGACACACCCGGCCATGTCGATTTCACAGTCGAAGTCGAAAGATCGCTCCGAGTGCTTGACGGCTCTGTGGCGGTAATGTGCGCCAAAGGGGGCGTCGAACCGCAATCGGAAACAGTGTGGCGCCAGGCGGACCATTACAATGTACCCCGCGTGATATATATCAACAAGATGGATATAGTAGGCGCCGATTACCATAACGTTATAAAAATGGTCCACGACAGGCTGAAGGCAAACGCGATTCCGATACAGCTCCCAATCGGGTCGGAAACGGAGTTTCGTGGAATAATAGATCTTGTAGAGATGAACGCGGACGTGTATTACGATGATTTGGGCAAGGACATGCGCGTTGAGAGTATCCCTCCAGATTTGCTTCCCATTGCCGAAGAATACAGGCTTAAGCTCATTGAAGCGGCGTCTGATTTCGACGACGCGATCATGGAGAAATTTCTCGAAGGAGAAGAAGTCCCGGCAGATACGCTCAAAGCTGCGATACGGAAGGCGACTCTGGCAGTAAAGATGATTCCTGTTGTATGCGGCACGTCATACAGAAATAAAGGCATTCAGAAAATGCTGGACGCGATTGTCGATTATTTGCCGTCGCCAGTCGATGTGGCGGACATAATCGGCAAGAATCCAACGACCGGAAAAGAAGAAAGCCGACCTCCATCAGAAGCCGCGCCGTTTTCAGCGCTTGCTTTCAAGATAATGACCGACCCCTACGTAGGACGTCTGTTCTTTTTCAGAGTATACTCAGGCGTGGTGGAAACTGGTTCGACAGTGTTCAACTCTTCGAAGGGGCACAGGGAACGGCTTGGTCGAATTCTCCAAATGCATGCTAATCACCGCGAAGACATCGACGCTGCCTATACAGGTGATATAGCTGCGGCGGTTGGATTAAAAGATACTACGACAGGTGACACTTTGTGTGAAGAGAAAAACCCGATTATTCTTGAATCTATGGAGTTTCCTGAACCAGTCATCCGCGTAGCGATCGAGCCAAAAACAAAAGCGGGGCAAGAAAAGATGGGCGTCGCGCTTGCGAAGCTCACTGAGGAGGATCCAACGTTCAGGTCTTACTCCGACGAGGAAACAGGACAGACGATCATAGCTGGTATGGGGGAGCTTCATCTGGAGATAATCGTCGACAGGCTCCTGCGCGAATTCAGAGTCGAGGCTAACGTCGGGAAACCGCAGGTTTCCTATAAGGAGACTATCAAAAAGGCGGCTGACGTAGATGTGCGGAACATAAGGCAAACAGGTGGCAAAGGCCAGTATGGTCACGTTAAAATCATGATCGAGCCAAACGAACCCGGCGGCGGGTATGAGTTTATCGATAAAATCGCGGGCGGGGCGATACCAAAAGAATTTATTCCCGCCGTAGACAAAGGAATACAGGGCGCGATGGCGTCAGGCGTACTTGCCGGATACCAGGTCGTCGACGTGAAGGTAACGCTATGCGACGGTTCGTACCACGAGGTTGACTCTTCTGAGCTCGCGTTCAAGATTGCCGGGAGTATGGCGTTCAAGGAAGCGATGCTTAAGGCGGATCCGGTGCTACTGGAACCAATCATGAATGTCGTGGTCACAGTCCCGGAGGAATACATGGGCGATGTCATGGGCGACATCAATTCCAGGCGGGGGCAGATAACAGGCATGGAATCGCGGAGCGGCGCCTCACGGATTTTCTCTCTTGTACCTTTGACGACGATGTTTGGGTATGCGACGGTACTTCGTTCATACACGCAGGGCAGGGGCACTTTCTCGATGGAACCCAGCCACTATGTAGAACTGCCAAAATCGCTACAGGAAGAGATAGCAGGGACAGGAGAATGGTAGCGTTGCAGCTGTAACTAACGCGAAAATAAGTGTTGCAAAATATTAATAAATACGATACAATACCGCATAATGACGATTAATATGTGATTATTCTTAAATAGCAAGGAGGATTATCAAGAAATGGCTAAACAAAAGTTTGAAAGGAACAAGCCCCACGTCAATATTGGGACTATTGGGCACGTCGACCATGGCAAAACGACGTTGACCGCTGCTATCACAAAATACCTTAGCTTTCAGGGCAAAGCGAAATATGAGTCTTATGACTCGATAGACAAAGCCCCCGAAGAACGTGAGCGCGGCATTACTATCAACACGGCGCATGTCGAATACGAAACAAACGCGCGCCACTATGCGCATGTGGACTGCCCTGGCCATGCTGACTATATCAAAAACATGATCACAGGCGCGGCGCAGATGGATGGCTCGATACTGGTCATTTCCGCCGCTGACGGGCCGATGGCGCAAACTCGCGAGCACATTCTCTTAGCCCGCCAGGTCGGCGTGCCGGCGATCGTAGTATTCCTAAACAAAGCGGATCAGGTAGACGACGAAGAGCTAATTGAACTTGTAGAAATGGAAGTACGAGAGCTTCTTTCTAAGTACGAGTTCCCGGGCGACGATATCCCGATCATAAAAGGAAGCGCCCGCAATGCGCTGTTCTCTGAGTCCACTGACATTGAAGCGCCGGAGTACGAATGTATCAAAGAATTGATGGAGTATGTCGACTCGTACATCCCGACGCCTGAGCGCAAATCTGACCGTCCGTTCCTGATGCCGGTCGAGGATACCATGACTATCACAGGGCGCGGAACGGTCGCGACAGGACGCGTCGAGCGCGGAAGGATAAACTTGAACGAGAAAGTGCAAATCGTAGGTTTGATGGAAGAGCCGCGCGAGACGACAGTTACAGGCATTGAGATGTTTCGCAAGCTTCTCGACTATGCAGAGGCAGGCGACAACATCGGCACTTTGCTTCGTGGAGTAGCTAGAAGCGAGATATGGCGGGGGCAGGTTCTGGCTAAGCCCGGGAGCATCAAGCCGCTTACAAAGTTCAGAGGTCAGGTTTACGTCCTTACTAAGGACGAGGGTGGTCGCCATACGCCGTTTTTTAACAATTACCGTCCGCAGTTTTATTTCCGCACGACTGACGTAACCGGCATCATAACTCTCTCGCAGGGGGTCGAGATGTGCATGCCTGGCGACAATATTGAAATGGACGTTGAGCTTATCACTCCGATAGCGATCGAGCAAGGACTACGCTTCGCTATCCGCGAGGGCGGGCACACTGTTGGCTCAGGCGTTGTCATCGCGATTCAGGAATAAAGATTACTATAGGACATTTGATCTTTTGTTGCTGGATTCAAAGAAAAATAAGACAATTTTTACTGATCTATCGAAATAATTCATGGAGCTATTGAAAAATGCGGATAGGCGCATTTTACGGTAGCTCTTTGAAATGTCGCCATTGGAAAGCAAAGCTAGAGATGAAAGTATTCGTTTCAGATTTCAAAGGTATCCCAAAATAATTACAGAAAGTAACGAATAACTCTTGAAATTCACATGGATTTGGTGTAGTATGAAGGTCACGCGCATTAAAGTCGCGCGGTTTGGAAGGCGATGATGTATTGTCAAGCAGGATATTTCAGAGCGTAATAATTCAAATGAAAGACGCGACAGAGCGGCTGATAGGCGTGGCTGATCCTGAAGGGACGGTAATAGCTAGCAGCGATTTATCGCTAATAGGCTCCAATATCGGCTCGTTGCAGTTTGTTTTCGACGAGAGCGGCGACAAGATACTGAGGATTGACGGAAAAACATTCAAGGCTCTTGGCGTCGGGGCTAGCGCTGATTACTCTGTTTTTGCCGAAGGGGAAGACGAACTTGCGAAAACCATTTGCGTTATGGCATACGTCGCTGTCAATGAAGCTGGAATATACTATGAGGAAAACCACGATAAACGGGCTTTCGTAAAAAGTATAATCACTGAAAACATTTTACCTGGAGATATATATATTCGCGCGAAGGAACTTAGATTCAATACAGACATCCCTCGCGGCGTACTCGTCATCAGGCACAGACCTTCGATGGATTTAGCGGCGATTGAGCTGTTGCATGGGATATTCACGGACAAACAGCACGATTTTGTGATCTCTGTCAGCGATACTGATATCGCTCTGGTAAAGGAGCTCTCCCCATCGGGTGATGTGGAATACCTACAAGAGCTTGCCGAGATGATAGAGCAGAAACTTGATAACGCGCTTTCGATCAAGCCTGTCATAGGGATTGGTACGCCGGCGCGTCTGTTACGGGAACTCGCGGACAGGTATAAGGAAGCGTTGATATCCATAGACATTGGCCGAGTGTTTGAAGCCGAAAAAACTATAATAAACTACGAAACTCTTGGACTGGGTAGGCTTATTTATAAGCTCCCAACCACACTGTGCGAGATATTCCTTTCTGAGGTCTTCAAGGCTAACCCGATCGAAGCGCTGGATTCAGAGACTCTGTTTACAATAGACAAATTTTTTGAAAACAGTCTGAATGTCTCTGAAACGGCGAGGAGATTGTTCGTCCATAGGAATACCCTCGTGTACAGGCTGGAAAAAATTAAAAAAATCACCGGTCTTGATTTGCGCGAATTTGAACACGCAATAATATTCAAGGTCGCTCTTATGGTGAAAAAGTACCTTAACTCACAGGAGCAGGATAATTAATGATTCAACTGACAGACGTCTTTAAGGTATACGCAAACGGTACGAAAGCGCTTAAAGGCATATCATTTTTGCTAGAAAAAGGCGAATTCGCTTTTTTGGTCGGCCCATCCGGATCCGGTAAATCGACTATAATCAAACTTCTAACCGGCGAAGTCGCGCCGACAGACGGGAAAATAATCGTCAACGGATACGACATGGAAAGAATCAAAATGCGGAAAATGCCGTATCTCAGGCGTACTATTGGCGTGATATTTCAGGATTTTCGCCTAATAGATAAAAAATCGGTTTATGAAAACGTCGCTTTCGCTATGCGCGTCGTTGGCGCGTCTAATAAAGAAATACGCAGTCGTGTTACTTATGTACTGGAACTTGTAGGCCTTGAAAATAAATTGAAGGCGAAGCCGCATGAATTGTCAGGCGGGGAGCAACAGCGGGTCGCTGTCGCGAGGGCCCTTGTTAACGACCCGGCGCTTCTTATTGCGGATGAACCCACAGGCAATCTTGATCCGGCGCGAAGCCTCGAGATAATTATGCTGCTGCAAAAGATCAACGAGCTTGGCACGACAGTGCTGGTGGTCACGCACGCAAAGCCGCTTGTCGACAGGTTTTCTAAGCGGGTAATAGCGATTGACGGAGGGCGGATCATAAGCGACGGGATGGATGGGTATTACAACTATGAAGTTGAGTAGGAACCGATTCGGTTATTATATAAAAGAAGGCGTCATCAGTATTTTTGAGCACAGCCTCATGTCTTTCGCGTCGGTGTGCATCATTGCTGCTTTTTTGGTAATTATGGGAGCTTTTATCCTGCTTGCGGTGAATATTGACGACATTGTCGGCGACCTGGAAAATGAGAACATAATCCTGGCTTATGTTGATGAAAACATGTCCGAAGCGGATGCCCGCGCGCTTGGCCCTATGCTTCAGCGCGTACCCAATGTGGCCAAAGTTAATTTCATTTCACGCGAAGACGCGATGTATTCTTTCATAGGTAGATATGAAAACACTGAACGTTATGAAGATGTCGATCCCACCTGGTTCAGACATAGGTACGCCATTTATGTGGATAACATAGAGTATATCGCCGAGACGCAAATCGCCCTGAGGGAAGTGTATGGCATACACAAGGTCAACGCAAATCTGACGATAGCCAAAGGCCTCGTGAACATAAGAAACGTCGTTAGTGGCGTATCTATAGTGGTAGTGGTGGTGTTGCTTGTGATATCGCTGTTCATCATGTCAAACACTATCAAACTCGCAACATTTGAACGGCGAGAGGAAATAGCTATCATGAAAATGGTAGGCGCCACAAACGCTTTTATCCGATGGCCGTTCATATACGAAGGGTTTATACTGGGGATTACCGGTTCTATGTCCGCGTTCGCGGCCTTATGGGCGCTATATAGACTTGCTACAGGTAGTGTTATGAATTTGGAAACAATGCTTATTAACCTTGTGCCGTTTTCCAATGTGTCTTTCCCAGTCTTCATCCTATTCGCAGCCATTGGGTTTAGCGTAGGCGTCTGCGGAAGCGGCATGGCGTTAAATAAGTATCTAAAAGTATAAAACCTTTTCTATAGTGTGAGTAATATTCATGGGGGGTAATACTATGAACAATAGACGTTCTGTAAGAATCATTGCTATCGTGCTTGCGTTTTTAATGCTGTTTACAGTGTTATGGGCAGTCATCGACGCTGTAAGGGTAAGTGCTCGTGTCACCCAGGCTGAAATCGATAGGCTAAAAGAAGAAAAAAAAGAGTATGAAAGGAAAAAGCGGGAGATCCAGTCCCGGATAAACACCATTGATTTCGAAAGAATGACCGAGATTGCCAAAAAGCAGGTTCTTGATGACCGTATTATGCTAACAGGCATGGAGATTGATAATATTGTCGAAACAATCGAGTTTTATGGAACGTTGATCCTAGAAAAAGAAGGCGAGGTCGTAGCTGCCCAGATAAGAGAGAACGAGCAACTACGGAATTATAAAAAGCGCGTCCGCGATATGGAAGAAAACGGTGTAATCTCATATTTCGAAATTATTTTTGATTCCACAAGTTTTTCTGATCTTCTCGCGCGGCTAGATTTTGTTGGCGATATTATGCAAGCTGATGAAAAAATCTATAACGACCTTATCATCGCAAGCGAGGAAACTAAAGCCGCAAAAATAACACTCGAACAAGCAAAGCGTGATATGGAGGATGAAAAGACTCTTCAGGAAAATACGCAGTTGGAGTTGGAAGAGCAGTTGGAGCAAGCCAATGCCCTTATTGAAAAGATCGAGGCGGATCTTGAAAGCGAACGCGCTTTGAGGGCCAGCGTTGAAGCGGACGAAGAGAAAATCCAAAAGGAGATAAACCAAAAGGTCGAAGAACTCCGAAGGGAGCAGGAAAAAGCACGAGCCGCTTCCGCCAGCAGCAGAATAAAAGGAACCGGTCAGCTAATGTGGCCTGTTCCGTCCAGCAGATCTGTAAGCAGCGGTTTTGGCATGAGGTTGCATCCAGTCTATAAAGTATACAGGCAACATACTGGCATAGATATACCGGCAAAGCACGGGTCGAACATCGTTGCCGCCGATTCGGGGACAGTAATTACATCAGCGTATAATTCTTCATACGGCAATTACATAGTTATCAGCCACGGCAACGGTATAACAACGCTTTACGCTCATATGAGCTCGCGTAAGGTCAAGGAGAAAGATACTGTTTCAAAAGGTCAAGTAATCGGGCTTGTCGGCTCGACGGGCGTATCGACGGGAGCGCACTGCCATTTTGAAGTTTCTATAAACGGATCCCGTGTAAATCCGCTAAATTATGTATAGTACCTTTGTTATTGGATATGTAGGTTAAATGGAGAAAAAATACTCTTTCAGATTTGTACTTGCGCTGTCTGTGATTATGTCAGCCTTGGCGTGCTTGGTTACTGCGCTTGTTTTAGCGCGGTCATATGATGTTGTAAAGAAGCATTTCGGGAAGCACTTTGGTTTTATAGAGGATTACGCGGCGATTTTGAGGATCGTCGATGATATGTATATTGGTCAGTTCGATGAAGACGCGGTTACGACCATGGCGATGAGAGCAGCGGTAGGATCGCTGGGCGACGGTTGGTCGTATTATTTAACCCCGGACGAGTATGCCAGTTTTGTTGACGACTCAAATAACCGGTTTGCCGGTATAGGGGTCAACGTCGTTTCCGATGAACAGACCGGTGGCATGGGCGTGAGGTCTGTGTATAGCAACTCAGCCGCCGAAACGGCAGGTATTGTAGCTGGAGACGTTATTATCGCCATAGACGGTGTGGACATCACAGGTGAGACTGTTGAAGCCATGAGGGATCGCTTGATTCGCGATATTGGAGATACGGTAGATTTGACGGTATTGCATAACGATGGGGCAATCGATGTTATCACAGTTGTTTACGATTATGTTTTTGTCGATCCTGTAACGTTTGAATTGCTTGACGGCGATATTGGCTATATCGATATCTCAAACTTCGATCTAGGTGCAGCCGATGGCTTTATTTCGGCGGTTGACGAACTTATCGCGCGCGGCGCGGTTGGTTTTATCTTTGACGTTCGCAATAATGGTGGCGGATGGGTGGAAGAGATGACAAAGATGCTTGATTATTTATTGCCTGAAGGAGAAATTTTCATTGTAAGCGACAATAAAGGCAATGAATCAATTATTGAATCCGACTCGGATTCGATCGAAATGCCGTGTGTAGTACTAATAGATCACAATTCATACAGCGCTGCCGAATACTTTGCCGCTACTCTTGGTGAATACGACTACGCCAAAATTGTAGGCGAACAAACAAGCGGCAAGAACCGAATGCAGTCGACATACATTTTACCAGGCGGCGGGGCGCTTCATATTTCTACAGGGCAATACCTCACAAAAAACAGAGTCAGCTTATATGACATCAATGGTTTGACGCCTGAATACACGGTAGTCCTCACTGATGAGGAGTATGAGCTTTTCAGATCGGGAAATCTCGATAAGGGCGACGACCCGCAATTTTCTCGCGCGGTGGAGCTGCTCACTACATAGGAAATTTTTTACTGCTCAGATGGCATCCAAAAACACAGGTTGGTTACAGGCAACGCACTGATACAGCGGCGAAAACTTGTACTATTTGCCAAAACTTGTGTGCGGAGCCTGTAACCATTGCGAGTTTTTTGGATACCCTCTAAGCAGTTACGGAAGTTTTATGAAAGGATCATCAACTATGTTTTACGAAGCAAAGTTTAAAATGAGCGAAGAACGTTTCAGGGAATTAAAAGACGAGCTTGTATTCCTGCAAACAGTCCGAGAAAAGGAAGTCGCGCAACAGATAAAAGAAGCGCGTTCATTCGGCGACCTGACTGAAAACAGCGAATACGACGAAGCGAAGACAGAGCAGGGAAAGCTGTATTCGAAAATCGCCGAGATCAAGAACCTTGTTGAAAACGCCGAAATTGTCAAGGTTACTGAAAAAACCGATAGTGTCAGTATTGGTAGCAGAGTCACTGTCCTCGACCTCGAACTGGGTGAAGAGGATGTTTATGAAATTGTTGGCTCGCAGGAAGCCGACCCGATACTAGGCAGAATATCTGACGACTCGCCATTTGGCAAAGGTTTGATGGAGCGGAAAAAAGGGGATACTATTGAAATCGACGCCCCAGCAGGTATACTAAAATTCAAGATACTGAACATTGACTAAGGTACTAATTTTGCTTATTTTCGACCGCGAGTATAAAAGCCGCACCAAGCGGCTTTTATCGCTCGCTAGTATAAATAAGGAATGATCGCAGTTATGGAAAGGATAACCAGTAGACGCAACCCGCTTTGTAGGCATTTGAAAGAACTGGGCGCCAGCAAAAGCTATAGGGAATCCTGCGGCGAGTTCCTTTGCGACGGTGTTAAACTGCTCGAAGAAGCTGTAGCGTGCAACGCAAAAATAAAAACAGTATTAACATCGTCGAGCGTGCCATTCCTGCTTCCTGTTGGTGTTAAGGTGTTTTATGCCGAACGCGAGCTTATTGATTCGTTGTCACCATTGAGAAATTCGCAAAACGTCCTATTTTCGTGCGCTTTTACGGGAAAGAGCGATCTGCGGATCTCGCATGGAACTTATATACTGCTTGACGGAGTGCAGGATCCAGGGAACATTGGGGCGATCATGCGTACGGCGGATGCTTTTTGCGTGGGAAGCGTACTTATGTATGAAGGATGCGCGGATCCATATAATCCAAAAGCAATACGAGCTTCAATGGGGGCGGTGTTTAGGCAGGATACACGGCACGTAAACATATCCGAGTTGTCGGAGTTAAAGAAAAAAGGTATAAGATTTATTGCCGCCGCTCTAGGTAAAGATTGCCGTAAAGTATACGATACTAATTATAAAGATGCTATTGTCGTAATAGGAAGCGAGGGACACGGCATTTGCGAGGATATCCTTGAGCTGTGCGACGAGAAAACTACTATACCGATAGCTCCAGAGAGCCAATCGCTAAATGCTGCGGTCGCAGCCGCGATTATTATGTGGGAAGCGCGACAAAAATGAGTGTTGAGTGTTCTGTGGCGGCACTGTCGTGATTGCTTGGTCGTGGGTGCAGCCCACGTTAGGTGGTATTGATGTCCTATCTAAAGTATTGGATCTGGTTATCAACAACGAGCGGCGTTGGCCCAGTAATAGCGTCGCGCCTTATTGAACACTTTGGATCGCCGGAAAATGTGTATAATGCCGATGCGTCGCGCTACAGGGAAGCGCGTGACGTCATGTCGGCGAATTTTCACGAGCTATCAAAAAAAAGCCTTGACGGCGCGAATAGAATACTTGCGAAATGCCAGCAACTCAATTATCAGGTAATATCATTGCAAGACGCCGAATACCCCGAGAGGTTAAGGAACATATATGATCCCCCGCTCGTCTTATACGCGCGGGGAAAGCTGCCCGCTATTGACGAGGAGGCTGCGGTTGCCATTGTTGGGACAAGGGATTGTACGCCATATGGCATAATGTCGGCGGAGAATATTGGCTTCCTGCTTGCCCAACGTGGGCTGCTGGTCGTTACTGGCCTGGCGAAAGGCATTGATACAGCAGCGGCGCGAGGGGCGTTACGCGGAGGAGGCCGCGTCGTAGGCGTCATTGGTTCCGGCATTGACGTGGTGTATCCGCTCAAGAACGCGCAACTGTTTGACGATGTTGCCGGCGCCGGCGCGATAGTTAGCGAATACCCGCCCGGAACTCCGGCTTATCGCTCAAATTTTCCAGCCCGAAACAGGATTATCAGCGGTTTATCTCTTGGAGTAACAGTAATCGAAGCTCCAATAAGGAGCGGGGCTCTTATAACCGCGACAAGGGCGCTTGAGCAAGGCCGCGATGTTTTCACCTTGCCCGGCAACGTCGACATGAGGAGCTGCGAAGGTTCGAACCTGCTACTGCGCGAAGGCGCTATCCCAATATTATCGGGAGAGGATATTGTCAGCGAATACGCCGAATTGTTCCCAGACAAAATACACGACAATACAAATGGAGATACTTGTGATACTGTTGCCGGTGGAGGAGAATATCGAACAAATTCAAATTTTAGCATGAAGAAAGATCAGCGCAATAGTATCAAGAGCAAAAAAAATGATAAAATAGAGATTGACAATAAAACTGCTGTAGATTATATTGACTTAAGCATAATCCTAAGCGCGTTAACAGGAGACGAAAAAACAGTCGCCGAGACGATTGGAGCCGCTGTAATGCATGTAGACGATATAACAATTAACTCAGGCCTTTCAACCTCTCAGACTTTAACCGCCCTCACTATGCTGGAAATCGGCGGTTTTATCGAGCGCGAAGGATACGGAAAGTGGAAAATATCAAAAAACACATAAACATGCGCCGGTTGCGCATGTATAATGGATATAATTGTGAGGTTTAGCTTTTATGGCAAAGGAGAAGAACAATCTGGTAATAGTTGAATCTCCCGCAAAGGCAAAAACTATCGGGAAATACCTCGGCGCCGGCTATAAAGTCACAGCGTCCATGGGGCATTTGCGCGACCTGCCAAAAAGTACGTTGGGCGTCGATCTCGATAATGGGTTCATACCTGATTACCAGCCTGTAAAGGGCCGTGAGAATACAATTAAGGAACTGAAAGCGGCAGCTAAGAATAGTTCAAAGGTTTTTCTCGCAACAGACCCTGACCGCGAAGGGGAAGCCATATCCTGGCATTTGAAAGAACTCCTGAACTTGTCTGACTCGCGCGCGTTCAGAGTTTCCTTCAATGAAATAACTCAGAAAGTCGTGCGTGGGAGCGTGGAAAACCCCCGCGCGATAGATATGAACCTTGTAAACGCTCAGCAGGCAAGGCGAGTACTCGATCGCATTGTCGGCTACAAGCTCAGCCCTCTACTCTGGAAGAAAATCCGCCGAGGGCTATCAGCCGGTCGCGTACAATCGGTCGCTACAAGGATGGTTGTGGATAAAGAAAATGAGATTCGAGGTTTTATACCCGAAGAATATTGGCTTCTCGGAGTCGTCTTGAACCTGCCGGACAGATCCGGATCCTTTAGCGCCGCGTATTACGGCAATGAAGAAAAAAAGCTGGAATTGACAAGTGAAGCCGAGGTTAGGGCAATTGTCGATGCTATCAGCTCAGCGCCTTTTTCGGTATTCTCGGTCAAACGCGCCGACAAGAAACGGTTTGCGTCCCCGCCGTTCATTACCTCGACGCTCCAGCAAGACGCTTCAAGTAGGCTGGGCATGACGCCGCGTAGGTCGATGTCGATCGCGCAGCAGCTCTATGAAGGCGTAAATATTGAAGGCGAGGGAGCAGTCGGCCTTATAACATATATGAGAACCGATTCGTTGCGTATATCCGACGAAGCCAGGCAAGACACGAAGGATTATATTATAAAGACTTTTGGAAATAATTACTATCCCAGCTCGCCGAATATATACAAGACAAAAAGCAACGCTCAAGACGCGCACGAGGCAATACGCCCCAGTAACGTCATGTTAACTCCAGATCGCGTGAAAAGCAGCGTCACACCTGAGCAATTTAAGCTTTACCGATTGATATGGAGCCGTTTTGTCGCGAGTCAAATGGCTGCTGCAATATATGATAGTATTACTGTAGACACGATTTCTGCCGGTCATGTTTTCAGAGCGACCCATTCGAATATTATCTTCCCGGGGTTTACCGCTATATATGAGGAAATCCACGACGATGAAAAGGAGCAAAAACAGTCGCCGCTACCGGAGTTGAAAAACGGGGATCCGCTGGATCTTGGCGAGATAAACGAAGAGCAAAAGTTCACGCAGCCGCCTGCCCGTTATACGGAAGCGACGCTGATCAAGGCGATGGAAGTTACGGGCATCGGCCGCCCAAGCACCTATGCCCCAACAATATCGACGATTCTAGATCGCGAGTATGTCGTTAAGGAAGGCAAGTCCCTCAGGCCGACGCCTCTTGGCGGGGTGGTGACCGACCTTATGATTGAACGGTTCGCCGATATTGTCGACTTGAAGTTTACGGCGCGTATGGAGGAATTACTAGATAGCGTCGAAAAGGGAAAGGACGACTGGAAATCCGTTCTCAGCGGGTTTTACGGCGGGTTTAAAGAGTCGTTGGATAATGCTGAAACCGCTCTCGAGGGCGAGCGTATAAAAGTTCCCGATGAGATATCAGACGAGATTTGCGACAACTGCGGACGTCAGCTCGTGATAAAAAGCGGTCGTTTTGGCAGATTCCTCGCGTGCCCCGGGTATCCGGAATGCAATTTTACAAAACCCATTGTTGTAGAGATGCCAGGAAAATGTCCAAATTGTGGGCTACGCATACTTAAACGGACGTCGAAAAATGGTTATACGTACTATGCGTGCGAAAAGCTAAAAGAATGCGGGTTTTTAACATGGAACGTCCCTGTCGCGGATAACTGCACGGAATGCGGGAAGACTATGTTTAAAACATCGGGCAGAGGGTTTCGGAAACCATTCTGCGCCAATGAAAGCTGCAAGAATTTCCTGCCTGAGGACAAGCGTGGTTATAAAAAGAAACCGGAGGAATCCACATCAGGAGAAAACGCCGCCACTGAACCGAAAAAGGCTGCGAATTCCTCAACAAAAAAGACGGAGACAAAAAAGGCGGAAACAGCAAAGACTACAGCCACTAAAACTACTGCTACTAAAACATCAGCTAAAAAAACATCAGCTAAAAAAACCCCAGCTACGAAAACCCCAGCTACAAAAGATTCAACTACGAAAGATTCAGCCACGAAGACTTCAGTCAAGAAGACTACAACCAAGAAGACTGTCTCCACAGGCAAGGCTGTGACGCAAAAAGAGCTGAAGGGCGATAATGAGTGATAATATCCGGTGAGAAAGTCACAATTATAGGCGCGGGCCTCGCGGGCTGTGAGGCTGCGTGGCAACTTGCCCAAAGAGGTATCCAAGTAGATCTCGTTGAGATGAAACCACAAGCGATGTCGCCCGCGCACGTTTCGCCTGATTTCGCGGAACTAGTGTGTTCAAATTCATTTCGCGGTAATGAACTTACTAACGCCGTTGGTCTGTTAAAAGAGGAAATGCGCAGACTTGGTAGCTTAGTGATAAAGTGCGCTGACGAAAACCGTGTTCCAGCCGGAAGCGCATTGGCAGTCGATCGGGCCCAATTCGCGTCTATGGTGACCGGCTTGATCAAGAGCCACGCGAATATTACGGTCACAGAGCGGGAGATGGCTTACATACCGGATGGCGTAGTTGTCGTCGCAACCGGCCCGCTGACGTCGGACAAGCTGGCTGAAAAACTAGCCTGTGCGCTTCCTGACGCAAAGATGTTGAGCTTTTTCGATTCCGCAGCGCCAATAGTAACGTTCGGGAGCGTCGATATGGAGAGCGCGTTTTTTGGCTCGCGCTATAACAAGGGCGGCGCTGACTATATTAACTGCCCAATGGACCGTGATGAATACAAAGCGTTCCAAGTCGAGCTGGCAATTGCGAAAGAAGCGGAAATACATGGTTTTGAAGACAACCTGGTGTTCGAAGGTTGCGTTCCCGTTGAAGTTCTGGCAAGGCGTGGCGAGGATACCTTGAGGCACGGCCCTCTCAAACCTGTCGGTTTGCCTGACCCAAAGAGCGGCAAAACGCCTTTTGCCGTAGTCCAATTGCGAAAAGACAATACCGAGGGGACGCTGTATAATGTCGTTGGCTTTCAGACCCACCTTAAGTTTTCTGAACAAAAGCGCGTGTTTTCGATGATCCCAGCGTTGCAGGAGGCTGAATATGTCCGATATGGAGTTATGCACCGTAACACTTACCTTGATTCACCGAAACTGCTCGATAGATATAATCGGCTACGAAATGACCCGCGTATCAGGTTTGCCGGACAAATAACGGGCGTCGAAGGATATGTCGAATCCGCGTCGTCAGGGTTACTGACAGGAATAGAAACGGCGCGCGAACTTAAAAACATGTCTCCGGCGGATTTTCCGGGCAAAACGGCGATCGGCTCCCTTGCTTTATACACATCAGGCGGGGCGATCGCGGATTTCCAGCCTATGAATATAAACTTTGGACTAATTGAACCCCTTGACAACGTAGTAAAAGGCAAACATAATAGGAATATGACGATTGCCTTACGATCACTATCAATAATTGAAGGAATGAAGCATGGAAATGATAGTAATGTTTGAAGAGGAGGGCCTATATGAAAATAATTGTAGACGCTATGGGTGGGGACAAGGCTCCTGGAGAGATAGTTAGTGGCGCGCTTCGCGCGGCAAATGAATCAGGTGTTGAAATTGTATTGTGCGGTAGGGGAGAGGATATCCTTAGGGTCATTGAGGGGATGGGCCTTGGGGAGCTTCCGCGTGGCATTGAAATAGTTGACGCGTCGGAAGTGATCGATATGAACGACGATCCGGCAAACGCGGTGCGGCTAAAAAAAGATTCGTCCCTCGCCGTAGCGTTTGGACTTTTGCGGGACGGGCGAGGCGACGCGCTTGTATCAGCCGGAAGCACGGGCGCCATTTTATCAGGCGCGACGCTGATTGTAAAGCGCGTACGTGGGGTCAGAAGAGCCGCCTTAGCTCCGGTTATCCCAAACACAAACGGAGGGTTCGTTCTGGTCGATTGCGGCGCCAACTCGGAGTGTACGGCGGAATACCTATATCAGTTTGCTTTTATGGGTTCCATTTACGCCGAAGATGTACTTATGCTCAAAACGCCGCGCGTCGGCTTACTCAATAATGGTGTTGAGCGGACGAAAGGCACACCGCTGCAACTGGAAACCTATACATTGCTGGAAAAGGCCGACCAGGAAGGGCTGATCAATTTCGTTGGCAATATAGAGGCGAAGGACGCGATGAAAGGGGCCTGCGATGTGCTTGTTTGCGACGGATTTACGGGGAATGTACTCCTAAAATCACTGGAAGGCATGGCTTCGCTGATTATATCTGAACTTAAAACAATTTTTAGCAACAACTGGAGGTCAAAATTCTCCGCTGTCATTATTAAAAAAAGCATGTCTGAGCTGAAAGCTAAAATGAGTCCGGACAGCATAGGCGGCACGGCTCTGCTTGGAATAACCAAGCCTGTTATAAAAGCCCATGGTTCGTCAGACGCGGAGGCGATAAGCAATGCAGTGCGCCAAGCGGCAAAAGCAGCGGAAACGAATATTTCCAGCCATCTTGAGTCAATAGTAACACGTATGAAAACCGAGTAATCTTTAATAAAGTTGAATAAAACTGTTGACAAATTTCGATTTGAGTTTTAATATTTCTTTACAAAGATCGATGGACGCGGGTCCTTTCTAGACGTACAGCGAAAAGGATGGTTACGGTCATGATTTTCGAAAAATTGCGCGATCTTATTGCCGAACAATTCACTATCAGCGTTGACACCGTCTCAATGGACACATCTTTTGTCGACGATCTTGGCGCGGATTCACTCGATGCTGTTGAGCTGACAATGGCGATCGAGGAATTCTTTGATGTACCAGAAGTCGACGAAGACACCGTACTAAGTTTTGTGACAGTAGGGGACGTTTTTCGCTACATCTCAGCAAATTGCGACTGATAGTAAAAGCTGCGCAAAACGTTGATTGTAAGGCGGGGGAACTCCCGCTCTTACTATCTGGCGAGGAATGATTATTTTGATTACCGATGCGCAATATCGAAAATTAGAGAAAAAGCTTGGGTACAGCTTTGAGGATATTTCCTTATTGCGTTTGGCTCTGACCCATAGTTCATACGCTAACGAAAACAAGAAAAACGGGGAAGTCTGTAACGAAAGGCTTGAATTCCTTGGCGACTCAATCCTAGGAATGATGGTAGCGACGCTTATCTACAAAGGGAAACCAGGTATGCCGGAAGGTCAAATGACAAAACTGAGGGCGGAGTTAGTTTGTGAAAAAAGCTTGGCTTCTCTTGCTGCTTCTTTTTGTTTGGGCGAGTGCCTTTTACTTGGTCGCGGCGAGGAGAAGGGTGGGGGACGCGCGCGTCCGTCAATATTGGCGGATGCCATGGAGGCCATAATTGCGGCTGTTTATCTCGACGGTGGTATTACATCCGTCGCGCGGCTAATAAAGAAGCACTTCACGCAAAGGCTTGATAAATTTGAAAACGGAAATACGGACTACAAAACGGCGCTTCAAGAAATTATCCAGGAAAAACAGGGGCGGAACCTATATTACCGCATAATAGGCGAGAGCGGCCCCGACCATTTGAAATCATTTGCTGTCGAAGTGTTGCTTGATGATAGAGTTATTGGTAACGGTATAGGAAAAAGCAAAAAAGAAGCTGAACAAGCAGCCGCAAGATCAGCTTTAGCGGAAATCTCAACGTGACTCCAAAACGGAGGATAATCCCAGTATTCGTACCACATGCGGGTTGTACGCATGATTGTGTTTTTTGCGACCAACGGAGGATTTCTGGAGCTTCTGGGTCCGCAATTGATGATGTGGCTTTATTGGGTCATAACTTTGGGTCGGATACCCAACCTTCGGAACTTGCTTTCTATGGCGGGAGCTTTACCGCTATCCCGATTGGGCTACAAAATGATTTGCTGGAGGCTGCGCAACCATTTTTAAAGCTCAATCATCTCAACTCAATAAGAATATCAACAAGGCCGGATTGCATCGACGCGTCAATAATCGATAGGCTCAGATACTATGGTATCGCGACTATTGAATTGGGCGCGCAGTCGATGTGCGACGACGTGCTTGATAAATCGCGGCGCGGCCACACGTCGGGCGACGTCGAACGAGCTGCGGCAATGATCAAGAACTCAGGGCTTGCGCTGATTTTACAGATGATGACCGGTTTGCCAGGAGATACGCGCGAAAAATCGCTGTATACGGCCCGTCGTTTTACGGAGCTCAAACCAGACGGCGTTAGAGTATACCCGACTGTCGTCGTGCGCGGGACTTATCTGCACGCAATGTGGGAACGTGGCGAATATAGAGAACATACAGTAGAGTGTGCCGTAGAAATTTGTGCCGAAATTCACGCGATATTTAACGACGCAGCTATCCCAATAATCAGGATGGGCCTGAACCCGACGCGTACTCTGGACGCTGGCGACGCTGTTGCGGGCGCTTACCATCCAGCGTTCGGGGAGCTTGTTTATTCGAGGGTTTACTACAACAAGGCGGAGGCGCTGCTTGAAGGCGTCGCTCCGGACAGCAACATCACGCTGGTTGTCCCTTGTGGGCATGTTTCTATGATGATCGGCCAACACCGCAGAAATATCAACGAGTTGGTAAGAAAGTTTTCCCTATGCTCCATAAAAGTCATCCAAGCCGATTTTGGCACAGAAAATCAGATTCGTGTTGCTATACATCGCTAAATACCTTCTATCCACCGCTTACGAAATAGCAAAATAGCACTAATATCTGGCGAGAAAATGTGATTGAAATCACCTGCTCAATGGAGTATAATAGCTTTCGGCGTTATTTCATCAACAAAACTGTTAATCACAAAACGAAAGATGGTGTTCGCGCTGTATTTACGATCCCTGGAGATACAAGGCTTTAAGTCTTTTCCCGAAAAAACGCGGATAGCTTTCGACAAACCAATCACCGCCATTGTCGGGCCAAATGGAAGCGGGAAATCCAACATAGCTGACGCCATCTTATGGGTTATGGGCGAACAGTCGACAAAGACCTTGCGCGGCGGAAAAATGGAAGACGTTATTTTTGGAGGGACTCAAAGACGACCACAGCTTGGTTTTGCTGAAGTTTCGTTAATTTTGGATAACTCCAACAGGTTTCTCAATTTGGACAATTCTGAAGTCATGATAACCAGGCGATACTACCGATCCGGGGAGAGCGAATACTATGTAAACAGAACGCTGGCGCGGCTCAAAGATCTGAGCGAACTGTTGATGGACACTGGACTTGGACGAGAGGGATACAGCATAATCGGACAGGGAAGAATTTCTGAAATATTGTCTACAAAAAGCAAAGACAGGCGGGAAATATTCGAAGAAGCTGCCGGCATATCGCGATACAGGCACAGAAAAGAGGAAGCGGAACGGAAACTCCAACAGACAGATGAAAACCTGGTCAGGATCGGCGACATAATATCCGAACTTGATCTACAAAAGGCACCTTTGCTTGAGCAAGCTGAAACCGCGAAAAAGTACCTTCTCTTGCGTGATGAACTGCGCGGTATAGAGATATCAGTGTGGCTGCGCGAACTGAGTTCGCTACGAACGCGGGCTGATAAAGCTGACGCGGACTATGCGGCGGCTAAACGGGATTTTGATTCAGCCACTCTCGCGGTCGAAGCTGGATTTGAAGATATCGAGTCACTGGCTGAGGATATGCGCAAACTCGATATCGAAGCGGATTCGTCGCGGGAACTCATATCCTCGGCGGAAACGCGGCACAGTGACACGGAGAGCGCTATAGCGGTACTCAAGTCACAACTGGAAGGCAATTCCATCCAAATCGAACGGTTGCGCCAGGAACTGAAAAGTCAGGATACCCGTCAGGATGGCGTTGACGCGCAGATAAACGAACGCAAAACCAGGATTCACGTTATCGAAGGCGAAAAGACCGTCCTGGATGAGCGGATGTATTCGCTAATGTGCGAACTTGACAGCATAAAGGACTCAGTAGGGGAACAGAGCGAAGAGCTTGGAAAAATGCTCGCAAGCGAAGGAAACGGACAAAACGGTCTCGGTGAAGGAAAGTCAGAATTGTCGGCGCTTGCTTCACAAGCGCAGGAACTGTACGATATGGATAACTCTGTGAAGCTTGAGCTTGCAACTGCTTCCGGAAAACTTGGCGATATGAAAACGGAATACAAAGAAAGTATTGATAAACTCAGTAAAGCAAAACAAGAAGCCATATCGCTCACAAATATCGTTGATGGATTGGCGTTGAAAGCACAAAACCGTTTGAATAAAACAATAATGCACGGCGACAAACTGGACAAAATGTCGTTTGACCTTAAAACGCTTGAATCAAGGCAAAAACTTCTTTCTGAAATGGAAAAGGATTATCAGGGGTACTCGAAAGCGGTGAAGTTCGTGATGCAGGATTCGTCGCGCGGTTCGCTGAAAAATATACACGGCACTGTTGCAGGGCAGTTGAAGGCTGGCGATAGGTACACAGCGGCTATCGAAACCGCTCTTGGCGGCGCTATGCAACATATTATCGTCGATACTGAAGAAGACGGAAAAGCGGCAATCAATCTCTTGAAGCGTCGTGACGGTGGCAGAGCTACCTTTTTGCCGCTGTCCGTTATAAAGGGCGGCGTTTTGGATTCAAATGAATTCGCGGCAGAACAGGGATTTGAAGGTATCGCGTATGATCTTATAGAATTTGAATCAAAGTATGCCAGCGTGTATGCGAACCTGCTGGGGCGCGTCCTAGTTGCGGACGACCTTAACAACGCGGTTAGAATGGCAAGAAACCAAAAACATAGATATAAGATAGTCACGCTTGATGGACAGACCATAAACGCTGGCGGGTCTATGACTGGAGGCTCAGCCGCGAGTAACGCTGGAATTCTTTCGCGCGCGAATGAGCTTGAACAGCTTGCGGGGCGGATCGACTCTCATCGTGCGGATATTAAAAAAGCTGAACGCGAGTACGCGCAGTGTGTCCGAGAGAAAAGCGCGGCTGAATATGAACTGGAAACGGCGCGTTCCGAGCTTCGCGTTGCCGAGGAACAAGTTATCAAGCTCGAAGTTGAAGAAACACACCGCGCGCAGCTTATTGTGGCAGCGAATGACGCCATCTCAGTTTATGACAGCGAGCTCAAATCGATCGAAAATAGGATACAACAAAACAACGTGGCAACGGAGGACGCGCGAACTCGCATATCATTACTGGAAGCGGAGCTGGAACTGCTCAAAGGAAAGATTGATACAGCGATGCGCGGGCAAGAGCTTCTTTCGCAAAAACGCGAAAATGTAAATTCGTCGCTTTCCGAACTCAGGGCGCAATACGCGTCGCTCGAGGCGGAAAATGCAGCTTTAGAAAAGGCCGTATCAGAACTCAGCGCTCTACGAGACGAAATGTACGGCAGTCGCGACCGCCAGATTGAAACGATCGAAAACCTTGAAAGCCAAAACGGGAAGATACGCGCTGAAATCCTAGATAATCAACGTGTTTTGTCGTCTGTATTCAATGAGATCGATTCTCGCAAACGTACCTTGTCGGAATTATGCGACGATAAAATCAAGTTAGAAGCGAAAAGAAGCAGTCTCAATAAATCGTTACAAGGCAAAAACAATGATCTGCTTAATTTGGAGCGTGAGTGTTCCAGGTTGGAGCAGAAAAAACTCGCGGCGCAAATGGAAGAAAAGCAGATTCTGGACAAACTATGGGATACCTACGAGTTGAGCCGGAGCGCAGCGTTGGACGCTGGCGCGCGCATTGAAAGCGTCGCTGAGGCGCAAAGGCGTATTACGTCTATTAAGCAACAGATATCGGAACTGGGCAATCCAAACATTGGGGCAATAGATGAATTTGAGCGCGTCAACACGAGATATCTGTTCATGACTTCCCAGCGTGACGACGTTGAAAAGGCAAAAGGAGAAATATTAAGTATTATTAGCGAGCTTACCGCGCGGATGCGGGATATATTCGCGCGCGAATTCGAAAGCATCAATGAGAGCTTTGAAAAAACATTCAAGGAACTGTTTGGCGGCGGACGGGCATGCCTTGTTTTAGAGGATCCCGACGACGTGCTCGAATGTGGAATTGAAATCAATGTCCAGCCTCCAGGCAAGTCGCTTAAAACAATAACGCTGCTGTCAGGCGGTGAAAAGGCTTTTGTGGCAATTGCTATCTATTTTGCGATATTAACTGTGCGGCCGCCGCCGTTCGTAGTTATGGACGAGATCGACGCGGCGCTTGACGACGCCAATGTACTCCGCTTCACCGAGCATCTACGGCGTATGTCCGCCATCACGCAGATGATAGTTATTTCACATCAGCGGGGCACGATGGAAGAAGCAGATGTTTTGTATGGCGTCACTATGCAGGAACTAGGTGTTTCGAGCATGCTGAAAATCGACTTGGATGAAGCGGAAAAACATATGAAAAGCATAGACGTTCATAACTAATGAGGGAAAACAATTGGGATTTATCAATAAAATTCGAGAAGGCTTATTAAAAACGAAAAAAAGCATATCTACCCAACTCGGTAATGTTTTCGCCGCATTCTCAGGCGCGGAAGATGATTTTTATGACGAGCTTGAGGAGACTCTCATTATTGCCGACCTTGGAGCGAAAACAGCCGCCTGTGCAGTTGAAACGCTTCGCGAAACAGCGAGGCGCGAAGGATATCGGTCAAGTGAGGAACTCAAAGCCGAGCTTTCCAAAATTCTGGCGGGGCTGCTTGATATTGGCGATGGAAGCCTTAAGCTCGGCACGAAACCGTCTGTAATACTGGTTGTTGGCGTAAATGGGGTAGGGAAGACTACTACAATAGGAAAACTCGCGCTCCGTTACGCAAGCGAAGGTAAAAAAGTTCTGCTCTGCGCGGGGGATACGTTCCGCGCCGCTGCAAGTGAACAACTATCGGTTTGGGCGAACCGCGCGGGCGCGGATATAGTGCGACGCGAAGAAGGAGCGGATCCAGCGTCGGTCATATTCGATGGAATAAACGCTGGAAAGGCGCGCGGAGCGGATGTTATTATTTGCGATACAGCCGGTCGGCTGCATAATAAATCGAATCTCATGAATGAACTTAATAAAATAAGCCGCGTTATTGACCGGGAGCTGCCAGGCGCCGATAGAGAAACGCTCCTTGTCCTGGACGCGACGACAGGCCAGAATGGACTTATTCAAGCAAAGCAATTCAAAGAAACGGCCGACGTAACCGGCATCGTTCTTACAAAACTCGATGGTACGGCGAGGGGAGGCATCGTATATGCGATAGCCTCGGAGCTTGGCGTCCCTGTAAAGCTTGTTGGTGTTGGCGAAAAGCCCGAAGACTTGATTGAATTCGATGGGCAAGATTTTTCGGAGGCGATACTTGAGTGAAATTTGTGCTGGCTACCAACAACCTTGGTAAAATAAAAGAAATGAGAGAAATCCTGCCGGGGTTAGGTATTGAGTTTTTGACGCGCGCCGATGTCGGCATCGACGTCGAGATAGAAGAAACCGGGACGACGTTCAAAGAAAACGCTCTTTTGAAAGCCAACGCAATATGCGCTCTGTCCGGTTTGCCTGCAATCGCGGACGATTCCGGACTGATGGTCGACGCTTTAGGCGGCGCGCCCGGCGTGTACACTAGCACATTTGGAGGGGAGGGTTTGTCCAGCGCCGAAAGATGCGGCTATCTCCTTAAAAAACTTAGTGGTGTCCGCGACCGAAACGCTAAGTTTGTCTGTATGATCGTGTGCGTGTTTCCAGACGGCGGCGTAATTACGGCGCAGGGCGAATGCGTCGGTGAAATAGCGGACGAACCCAGGGGCTGGCGAGGATTTGGATACGATCCCGTTTTCATAGCGAATGGTTACAGCAAAACTATGGCGGAACTATCGCCTGAGGAGAAGAACGCCATCTCTCACAGAGGGGCCGCGTTAAGGAGTTTTTCAATATTATTAAAGAAAAGAGGTATGAACGGTTTGATCAGTTGACCGCGAAAAGAATTTCCGAAAGGGATGGACGTTTTTTATGAAAGTAGGTATATTTGGCGGGACATTCAACCCGCCGCATATAGGACATGTGCTGTCAGCAATGTCAGCCGCGAACCAGCTTAACCTTGATCTGATGCTTATCGTCCCAGCGGGAGTTCCGCCGCACAAACCTTTGCCTGCCGGCACGCCATCCGCCGATATTCGTCTTTTTATGACGATGACGGCGTTCTGGAATGTGGACAGGACAATCGTGTCAAATATCGAAGTTAAAAACCCATGGCCAAGCTATACTGTTGACACAGTTACTGAATTAAAGGGAATATACCCGAATGCTGAATTGTACCTGCTTGTCGGGACTGATATGTTCTTGACGCTTGAAACCTGGAAAGATCATGAAAGACTACTTGGAATGGTGACGCCCGCCGTGTTTTTTCGCGATTCGGACGACCGCAAAAGGATAAAAAGCTATTCGGCCGTTTTGAAAGAGCGCTACGGCGTCGCTTCGAAGATAGTGATAAATACCACCGTTCAGATTTCATCATCGGAAATACGCGCAATGTTAACAAAACGTGAAGGCGTAAGATACATTGCTGATACAAACTACTCATATATTATCAAAAACAAACTCTATGGGGCGAAACCAAATTGGGACTGGCTGCGCGAACGCGCTTACTCGATGCTCAACCCTGAGCGCATACCCCACGTCGCCGGATGCGAAGCGGAATCTTTACGGCTGGCGGAACGTTGGGGCGTACCGCCTGACGACGCGAGAGAGGCTGCAATACTACACGATATCACAAAAAGACTTGGCAGCCACGAGAATAGAAGAATTCTTGAAGACAGAGGCATACCTGTCGGGGATCTTAGTAATTTTGGAGAAAAACTGCTCCACCCAAAAACCGGCGCGGCGCTCGCAAAGGATATATTTGGCGTATCTGACGAGGTTGCCGATGCAATCAGATGGCATACGACAGGAAGAGTAGGCATGTCGGTACTCGAAAAAGTGATGTATATTTCCGACTACATTGAGTTTACCAGGGATATTCCGGGGTTGGAGGAATTACGTCGGTTAGCTTATGAGAATCTTGACAGTGCGGTGAAGAGGGGACTGGAAATGACTATTGAGGACGTCGTGTCGCGAGGCATCACCCCGGACCATACGACTATAGACGCCTTAAGCGAGTATGAATATATCGATTAAACCGAGGGTATAGCAAGCAAAGGGGAAATTATGGTCATGAAATTGTCAGGGACTTTACGGAGCGGGCGGCATTTACTGGGAAATTTGGATACCGTATCAAAGAAGAGCTACGGGAAGAGCGTTAGAGGTCCAAAAATCTGGTGGAAAAAAACGCTAAAAATCCTTATGATTATTGGCGGAGTGGCGGTAGTCGCGACAGCAGCCGCGCTAGCGTATTATAAGCTTGCGGTCGCCCCACCCGAAGTCAATACGAGCCTTAAGGGAAATGACGTGCGGCGTACTGAGAGTACCGGTTACCACAATGAGCCGCCCATCAATTCAGTAGACATCCCGCCCACTGGAAATGAAGTCAGTGCTGACGATGGCATCAGAGACATGAATAAGTTTGCTTTTATCATGTTTTGCACGGATGGTAGCGCCAATACGGATGTGATCATGGTCGCAACGTTCGACGCTGCCAACCACACCTTAAATGTTGTTAGTATCCCTCGTGACACGATGGCAAACGTTAGTTGGAGTTCAAAAAAAGTCAACGCCATACGGGCAAACAGACGGATCGAGTTCAAAGGCCAGGACAATGCTGAAGATAAAGCGATGCAGGCAACTATCGAGTCATTTGCAGATATACTTGGTTTTGAGGTCGATTTTTGGTTCAACGTCGATATGAAGGCATTCGTTACGCTTGTTAACGCTGTTGGTGGAGTTGATTATTATATTCCATCTAATATGGAATACCACGACAATGAGCAAAACCTTCATATCAGTTATAGACAGGGGATGAAGCGCGGCCTCACCGGTCAGCAAGCGCTGGAGATACTACGATTCAGACGGTACGCAAGCGGAGATATAGCCAGAATCAGCAACCAGCAAGGCTTTTTGAAAGCTGCGGCCGAACAGATATTGGCAAAAAGAAACTCAATTAATGTTATTGATTTGGCAAATATATTCATTAACAACGTTAAAACTAACTTGCCGCTCAACAATCTGGTTTGGCTTGGAAAAGAACTCTTGAAAATGGAAGCCGAAGACGTAAACTTTATGACTCTACCGGGGAATTATGTCGATTCTGTAGATGGAGCGTCTTATGTTACAGTATATGTTGAGCCATGGCTGGAAATGGTTAACGAATATCTCAATCCGTTCCGGGTGGAAATAACTGACCAAGATGTGAGCATACTGACCAGGGGCGCGGACAGGAAGCTATACGTCACTGATGGAAACCGCCTAGGCAACTCGTCATGGGGATCGAGCAGCAGAGGAGCTAGCTACGACCCGAACAGCAGCGCTGGCGGTAGTCAGTCCAGCAGTTCACCCAAAAGTTCGTCCAGCAGCTCATCGACTAGCAGTCAGCCGGCAAAACCAAACAATAATACTCCAAGCGATTCGTCAAACAAAACTTCACAAAATCCGCCCGGCGATGTAGACGAAGTTCCAGATACGGGCTCATCTGAGAACCTGGATGATTTTCCAGATACTGACGTTGTGACGACTTATCCGCCGTCTGACGAAATACCGCCATTGGACGAGGATCCAGGCCAAACCCAAACTGATAGCCCGGATAACGCGGCTCCGCAAACAGACGCGCCACCTGAAGCGACCACCCCTCCAGCCGACGCTTCTCCCATCAGCCCTGACGCCCCGCCTGTTGAGGCAGTTGAATGATTATATATGAAAGGATTGGTTATTACGTATGCTGACACCAAAAGATATTGTCTGTTTTATAATTAACGCGCTTGACAACAAGAAAGCTCATAGTATAAAATTGCTAAAAACAAGAGACGTCACAATCCTTGCCGACTATTTTGTGATCTGTACGGCGAACTCGTCAACACAACTAAAAACCATAGCGGACGAAGTCGAGAAGGTGTTGAAAGAAAAAGGCGAGACGCCTCTGCGCAGGGAAGGGGACAGGCGTTGCGGGTGGATGCTTATCGATTTTGGTTGCGTGATCGTCCACTTATTTTTGAAGGAAGAGCGTGAATATTATACTTTGGAGCGGCTGTGGGCCGATGCTGAAGATGTAGATATTAATGATATGATTACTGTGAGGGATACCGCTATATGAAGTATGAGTTTAGTCGCATAGAGAGAAAATGGCAAGACAGATGGGAGGCGGAAAAGCCTTTCGCTGCTTTAGACGACGGCGACGCGCCTAAATACTATATATTGATCGAATTTCCGTATCCATCAGGGGATGGGTTGCATGTAGGCCACCCCAGGCCGTTCACAGCTATGGACATTGTATCCAGAAAAAGGCGTATGCAGGGATACAATGTGCTGTTTCCAATAGGTTTTGATGCATTTGGGCTTCCGACGGAGAATTACGCGATCAAAAACAAAGTTCATCCGGCGACTGTCACAGCTAACAACATAAAACGTTTTACGGCACAGCTCAAAATGCTTGGGTATAGTTTCGACTGGGATAGAAGCGTTGAAACGACGGATCCGGAGTATTATAAATGGACGCAATGGATTTTTCTGAAAATGTTCGAAAATGATCTGGCGTATAAGGCGCTTATTCCGGTCAACTGGTGCGTATCCTGTAAGTGTGTGCTAGCTAACGAGGAAGTCGTAGACGGGGTTTGCGAGCGTTGTGGCGCGTCTGTCGTAAGGCGTGAAAAGAGCCAGTGGATGCTGCGTATCACAAAGTATGCCCAAAGACTCGTCGACGATCTCGATACCGTTGATTATATTGAACGCGTCAAGATACAGCAACGAAACTGGATTGGGCGCAGCGTAGGCGCGGAGGTTGATTTCAACACGACGTCCGGCGATACTATACGGGTATTCACAACGCGCCCGGACACGCTATTCGGCGCGACATATATGGTTATCTCACCAGAACACGCGTTGCTAAAAAAATGGGAACCGGGAAACTTGGATGAGATTCGCGCGTATCAGCAAGCTGCGGCCAAGAAATCTGATTTTGAGCGTACCGAGATGAGTAAGGAGAAAACCGGCGTCAAAATCAAGGGAATACGGGCGATAAACCCTGTTACGGGCGGAGAGATACCGATTTTTATATCCGACTATGTTCTTGCGACATACGGCACCGGAGCAATAATGGCAGTACCAGGCCATGACCAACGCGACTGGGAGTTCGCAAAAAAGTTCGACCTTCCAATCATAGAAGTCGTGTCCGGAGGCGATATCGAAAAAGAAGCCTATACAGACTGCGACGCCGGTATTATGGTAAACTCGGGGTTTATAAACAATATGAGCGTCGAAGACGCGATAATAACGATGACAAAATGGCTGACTGAAAAGGGATTGGGCGAGGAGAAGGTCAATTTCAAACTTCGCGATTGGGTTTTTTCGCGCCAACGGTACTGGGGAGAGCCTATCCCGATAGTCAGTTGTGATAATTGCGGATATGTCGCGATACCGGAAAGCGAATTGCCGCTTGTGCTGCCGCAGGTGGAAAACTATGAAACAACAGAAACGGGCGAAAGCCCGCTGGCCGCTATGACTGAATGGATATCGACGGTTTGTCCCAAGTGCGGCGGTCCGGCTCGTCGCGAAACTGATACGATGCCTCAATGGGCAGGCTCAAGCTGGTATTTTTTGAGATATACAGACCCCAATAACAAAGAAATGCTGGCGTCTCGCGAAGCGCTTGAGTATTGGACTCCCGTAGACTGGTACAACGGCGGAATGGAACATACAACGTTACATTTACTGTATTCGCGTTTCTGGCACAAATTCCTCTACGATATCGGTGTTGCTCCAACTTCAGAACCGTACATGAAGCGGACGAGTCAGGGTATGATACTCGGCGAAGACGGACAAAAAATGAGCAAATCGCGTTCGAATGTAATAAACCCTGATGACATCATTAAAGAGTTCGGAGCGGATACGCTTAGGTTATACATCATGTTTATCGGCGACTTCGAAAAGACTGCACCGTGGTCGCAAAAGGCTGTCAAGGGTTGCAAAAGGTTTTTGGATCGCATTTGGAACCTAGCCGAAACGCAACTTATCGGGGACGGCATTTCCTCAGCGCACGAAACTGCGGTACATCGTGCGATAAAGAAGGTTGGTTCGGATATCGACAGTTTGAAATTCAACACGGCTATAGCGGCGCTCATGTCATTGGTAAACGATTTTTACAGCGTGGGGCCATCGCGTGGGGATTTCAAAATTTTGCTGGCGCTTTTATCGCCATTCGCGCCGCACGTCGCGGAGGAATTATGGGAACGTCAAGGTTTTGAGGGGTATGCGGCAACGCAGCCTTGGCCGGATTATGAAGATAGCAAAACGGTTGACGCAGTGTGCGAAATTGCTGTGCAAATCGGAGGAAAGCTGAGAGGCGCAATAAAAGTACCGCTCGACTCGGACGACGACACGGTTCTGGCAGCAGCCAAAGAAGACGATAAGATTTCGCGTTTCATCGAAGGAAAAGAAATCATGCGGGTTATTGTAGTAAAGAACAAGATAATTAATCTGATCGTTCGGGGATAAAGAAAAGAGAAAAGCAGAAAAGTGCGCAGAGCTGTCTCTGCGTCTCTTGATAATTGAACAAAATCTTTATTTTGTTCAATTATATCTCGATATTAACTAGACCTTCCCCGTTGAATATGTTAAAATGCTAACATGCAGGGTTACAATGAAAAGTTAAGTGAAAAGCAATATGATAGGAAGCCTGTTAGTTATGGATTACAGAAAAGATTCCCCTGAGATTATTCGCGAGTTTCTTTTTTATCACGAAACGATCAAAGGCCACTCAAAAAAAACTATCGACGAATATTTTTTGGACCTAAGGACTTTTTTCCGTTTCATGAAAATCAATAAAAATATAGTGCCATGCGACACCCCATTTGAAGAAATCCCGATAATAGATATTGACTTGGAATTTGTCAAAGCAGTCACAATTACTGATGTCTATGAATTCCTGGCTTATCTTTCACGTGACCGGCCAAAGCAAGCCAACAGCCGCAACTGTGAGTACGGCCTGAGCGCCAATTCCAGGGCGCGCAAAATTGCTGTGATACGGTCTTACTACAAATACCTTACCCTTAAAGCTAACAAGTTGAGCGATAACCCCGTAGCCGACCTGGATTCACCCAAACAGCGCAAGTTGCTCCCCCGCTATCTTAGCCTTGACGAAAGCATTAGGCTTCTCGATTGCGTTGGCGGCGCTTTTAAAGAGCGTGACTTTTGCATCCTGACATTGTTCCTCAATTGCGGGTTGCGAATATCAGAACTTGTAGGTTTGAATCTGTCCGATTTGCGCGCCGACTCCATAAGGGTTCTGGGTAAAGGCGACAAAGAACGCATCGTGTATATTAACGACGCTTGCGCGGACGCGATAAATGATTATCTCTTGACGCGCAAACAAATAGCCGCGATCGAAAAACGCGCCCTTTTCCTCTCAAATAGACGTATAAGAATCAGCACTTCAACGGTTCACAGCCTCGTAAAAAAGCACATTCTTGCTGCTGGTATTGACAGTTCAAAATACTCCTCACATAAGCTGCGTCACACAGCGGCGACTTTGATGCTCAGAAGCGGCGTAGACGTAAGGACGCTCCAGGAACTCCTGGGGCACGAGCATCTAAACACGACGCAGATTTATACGCACGTAGAGAGTGACAGCCTACGTGACGCAGCAAATCGCTCTCCTCTCTCCAGTTATAAAAAACAAGACACATGACATGATTTATGTGTCTATACGACCGACCAGTTTTCTGCCCCCGAATAACTCAGCCGCGACCGGTTTCCTGTCGAATAAGGTCATCTGCGCGTCTTCCCTGCCCAGCGTCGTCTGCCATGGCTTGCTGATTTGGGTTCGTTGCCGTGTCTGAGCATCGAGCACCTCTCCTATTAGCGTGTTTGAAAGCATGAACCCCTTTGGGGTAAACCTCCACCGGCCATCTTTAAACAAAGCCCAGCCATTTGCCTCGTATTTACGCAACAATTCCAAGACAAAATCCATCTTCAGCCTGTATATATGATAATACTCATCCTCTGAAATACCATGGATCGTCCTGAGCCTGAGCATTAGGTATTCCCCCGCATTTTCGAAGTCAGACATCTCCTCACTGTATTCAACGACGACTTGCCCCATATTCACGCGTTCGATGTACTGCTCAATATCTTCAATAAAGCTGTATCTGCAATGCCCGACATAGGAATGTGCTCCCGGCCCGAACCCGATATACTCATCGCCGAGCCAGTACTTCATATTATGTTTCGACTCGAATCCGCGACGCGCGAAATTCGATACTTCATACTGTTTATAACCAAACCCAGCGAGCATTTCGACAGCATATAAGTACATATCCGCCTGGGCGTCGTCATCTGGTAAAAATGGAGAATCTTTAAACACATAAAGTTGAGTCCCGCGTTCAATTTTCAGTCCGTAACAAGATATATGTTCTGCCTTAAGCGCTGTCGTTTTCGCGATTGTCTCCGCCCACGAATCTTTGTCCTGTGAAGGCAATCCATAGATAATATCTACGCTTATATTGTCAAAACCCGCGCTTCTCGCGTTATTAACGGTATCCTGGGCATCTGAGAATGTATGAGTTCTGCCGAGGCTTTTGAGCATAGTGTCGTTAGTGCTTTGAACGCCGATCGATAGCCTATTGAAACCAGCGTGTCTTAGTTTGATAAGGTCTTCTTTCGTTATCCCGCCCGGATTTATTTCCACCGTGACCTCGGAATCTAGAAGCACATGACCGTGTTTCTTTAAAGCGTTGAAAATGCTTGCTAACCGTCCCGCGCCGTAATGGCTGGGCGTCCCACCGCCAAAATAGACAGTGTCGATCAGATATCCGTCAAGCTGCGCCGAGTATTCCCCGATATGCTTGATAACAGCAGAGTTATAGGCTGGAATAAGCTTGTCTGCGCCTGCCAGAGAATAGAAATTGCAATAAGCGCATTTACTTGCACAAAACGGTATATGTATGTAAATCCCAACATGTTTATCCATGATCCACCCTGTTTTTATACTCAGTATCTGTGTTTCTTTATAGATTTTATCTGAAACGCTCTTGTAAACCTGCTCTACTTAATATTGCATTGGCTAAATATCTTGACTTAATTTCGCTGTCAATTACAGCTGTTTTCTTTCCGTCAGGGCTTTTCCAAATATCGTGGTCACCTTTACCATGTCGCTTTAATTCCCAATTGTGTTTTGCAAGCATTTCGCACAAGGCTTTTGTATAGTCTTGCATTATGAAACCTTTGCCTTTTCAACACGAACAGACTCAAAGATTAAATCTACAGGGCCTATATAACCGAAGGATTCTTCAACTACCTCAGGAGCGGCTATGCGAACTCTTTCTATAAGGTTATCATATGAATAATCATTTAAAAAAACTGGCAAATCATCGGATTCGGTATACCATATGCTTGCTTCATTATCCCATATTAACCTGACGGTATATTTCATAATTAATCTGCCCTTTCATTACTAAAAAAGTCTCAGCTTACCGCTTTATTATATCCCTGCGCTGTAGACATTATATCAGCTTATTGTCTATTTCACAATAAGGGAATTAGCACTGTGAATAGTCACAAAAACATAGCCCTAATACTGGTCATTATACAGCGCAATGTAGAAATTTGAGTTATTCCTTTGATTTTTTATTTAAAACCTATTATAATTGCTATGCAGTATTATAATTATTAATAATTGGAGGAAAATTTAATGAGCATCAAAATCGGAATCACCGGATTCGGGAGGATCGGCAGGCTTGTTTTTCGGGCGGCAATAGAGCGCGGAATAGATGTCGCGGCGATAAACGACGTTATGGAGCCGGATTATATGGCTTATATGCTTAAGTATGACTCGGTACACGGTAGGTTTAACCATGACGTCTCTTATACTGAAAACAGCTTGGTTGTCGATGGTGTTTCCATAGTAACCTACTCTTGCCTTGATCCCGCCGCAATCCCGTGGCCGGAATGGGGCGTGGAGTATCTCGTGGACGCGACCGGTGTATTCACTTCAATGCCTAAAGCATCATCTCACTTACAAGCTGGCGTAAAAAAAGTCATAATCACTTCTCCTACATCTGATATTCCTATGTTTGTTATGGGAGTAAACCAGGATAAGTACGACCGTTCTATGAACGTCGTCTCAAACGCGTCATGTACGACAAACTGCCTCGCGCCGCTTGCGAAAGTGCTCAACGATAAGTGGGGTATCGCCGAGGGGCTTATGACAACCGTACACTCAACGACAGCTACTCAGAAAACCGTTGATGGCGTGTCAAAGAAAGATTGGCGCGGCGGAAGAGCCGCCTCGACCAATATCATCCCCTCTTCGACTGGAGCAGCTGCGGCTGTCGGAAAGGTCATCCCGGAACTCAACGGTAAACTGACCGGCATGTCCATGCGTATCCCGACAATAAACGTGTCTGTCGTAGACCTCACTGTCAATCTCGCCAGTCCGGCAAAATATGCGGACATTTGCGCTGAAATGAAACGCGCTTCTGAAAATGAGCTAAAGGGTATCATGGAGTACACTGACGAGGCGGTCGTGTCCACAGATTTCATTGGCGATCCACATACTTGTATTTTCGACGCAAAAGTAGGCATCCAATTGACAGATACCTTCGTCAAAGTTGTGGCGTGGTATGATAATGAGTGGGGTTATTCGAATAAAGTGCTTGACCTGGCGGAACACGTATATAACGCGGATCATGCGTAAAACCGGCGCGTACTGCATGAAGTAAACATTCAAAATAAGAGCAAAAGTAGCAAAAGTAAAAGTGGTAAAAGTGGAAAGTCAGCGGGCGCCCATACGCAATAGTTCAACGTTATGTGGGTTGTCTCTGTGACTTTCCACTTTCGCTTTTATGAATCAAATCTACTCTCTTCTTTTTGACAGATATTCGTCAAGCTCGATCTCGTCTTGAATTTCTAAATCACGCTCGCCCGCGAGCGATTCCATATGGTGCGTCAATTCATGCGTTAGTATTTTCTTCAGGTTCGCTCGCATCCGTTCAGGAGTGTCTCTACCGTATACAGCGCAGATCGAACCGTAGTAGATTACGATATACCTGCCCATTTGGTCGCGATGGTACTCGCCGAGCACATATAGGCCTCCGTTTGGATCAGCGTGGTTTTGCTTTATTTCATTAAGAATGCTTACACCGCCGTTTAGTTCGCGGAAAATCTCCTCAGGCAATTCCAAGGCTATATCGTCAAGCATTTCGGTAATTTCGTCTATCGAAAACAATACAACACTTCCTTATGGTCAGTCAGTTCGCTAATAGGTCAAACCGTACTTGAAAGCGCATACCTCCGCTCTCGCGTCTCGATGCTGTAATATCTCCATTTAAATCGCGCGTAGTATCCCATACAATCGACAGACCAAGCCCGCTGCCGCCCGCTTCGCGTGATCGCGCTTTATCAACGCGGTAAAAACGTTCAAAAATGTGTGGCAGATCGGATTCCGGGACGCCAAACCCCCTGTCGTCGACTGTCAAAACTACTTTCTTGCCATCGATTTTGAGTTTGACAAAAACGCTTTTGCCAGGTTTACTGTATTTTATAGCGTTTTCAACGAGGTTAAAAACAATCTGGTGAATGGCGTCGTCTGTGGCAAGTATGAAGCATCCATTTTCAAGTTCGGAATGTATGATGATCCTTCTGCTGTTAGCGAGCGGGTTGAGCATCCTCAGAGTAGCCGCGACCGCGCCGCGCATATCCACTCTTGTTTTTTCGTCAGAGATAGCGCTATCGAGCTTGGTCAGCGTCATTAGCTTCCCTGTTGTTCTGGCGAGGCGTTCCGCTTCGTGGCCTATATCGCTAATGAATTCGCGCATTGTCTCATGCCCGATATCTTCATTTTGCAGTATGCTGTCGCTTAGTAACCTTATCGAAGCCAGCGGAGTCCTCAGTTCGTGCGAAGCGTCGGCAACGAACCTTCGCCTAATTTCTTCGGTTTCATGAAGCCTGTTGGAAAGACTGTTGAATTCGTCCCCGAGTAAGGCAAGCTCATCGCTTCCTCCCATATTGATACGATAACTATATTCTCCTTCACGGACAGTTTTGATTGCTTTTATTATACTTGTTGTGCGTCCCATCACCGACCATATTATCACAATGACTAAGACTACTGAGAACATCGCAGCAATAATTGAGATATTTCTCAGCCTGGCTTGCATTCCGACTAGTAATGCCCCCTGTTCCGTGTCAACATCGGTAACATACACGGCGCCTATAGTCGCGCTCATGTGCATGACCGGCACAAAAGCGCTGCTTGTAAACGAGCTGTCTGAGAACCGCGCGTAAAAGACGTCGTTGCCATCAAGCGTTCTTTTTATTAGGTCGATTGGAAAATCCGCCCGCCCGGAAATGCTTGCGGGATCATACAGCGCAACTCCGCCCGGATCAGTGATTACGATATGCGTGATTCCCGTAACATCCAGTTGCTCTACCACTTTACTTAAATCATCAGAGGAGAGCGTCTCAAACATATCTTCCAGATGCGTTGCTATAAGTGATGCCTGGCTCTGCACGAACACTTGTTTTGAAGAGAAAATCATGTCGCGGGAACCTATAAGGAAATATGTATTCATCAGCGCTAGAACAACTGCGACGATTAAAAAATAAGACGCGGCGAATTTTGTGCGGATACTACTGAAAAACCGCAGTTTCCTGACGTTGCCTTCTTTTTGAGTTCTTGGTTTGCTCTGTGGATTCTCTACTTCTTTATCCCCTGTTATCCCACGCGCTTTAACCTCTGATATAATACCCCACCCCCCATTTTGTCATGATATGTCTCGGCTCAGCGGGATTATCTTCAAGTTTTTCGCGTAAGCGGCGGATATGCACGTCTACAGTTCTGATATCGCCTTGATACTCATAGCCCCATATGATGTTCAGCAGTGTTTCCCTGCTGTATACTCTGCCCGGGTTTTTCGCAAGCAATTCGAACACATCGAATTCTTTTACAGTCAGTTCGATAGAAACGCCGTTTTTCTTGGCGACGCGCTTTTCAACATCCAGCGTGATATTCCCTACCGTCATAATTACCTCGGAAACGCTGCTGACAAGCGCGCTACGTCGAATTAGCGCCCGTACCCTCGCTTTAAGTTCAAGTATATTGAATGGTTTTGTAATGTAGTCGTCCGCTCCATACTCGAACCCTATTATTTTGTCCATATCCTCCCCGCGGGCTGTAAGTATTATAATTGGGACGGTAGAAAACTCACGGATGCGCATGCAAGCCTCCAATCCGTCAAGCCCTGGCATCATTACGTCAAGTAAAATCAGGTCATAGCCTCCGCTTCTGGCAAGCTCGACCGCTTCAAGCCCGTCATACCCCGCGTCGACCTGGTACCCTTCGGTCTCAAGATTGAATTTTATGCCTTTTACAAGTAATTTCTCATCATCGACAACTAATATCTTCATATCATCCGCCTTACTACGCCCTTTTATTGCTAACCTACAGTTATCATATCCTTTATCGCTTCATATCTTTTCTCACCGATGCCGGACACACTTCTTAAATCCTCAATTCTGCGAAAGCCGCCATACTGTCTTCTGTAGTCGACGATTCTCGAAGCAAGCACGCTTCCGACCCCAGGGAGATCCATGAGTTCGGATTGCGACGCCAGGTTGATGTTAATTTTTCCGTCTCCGCCTTTTGGCGCGCCTACTATATCCTCCGTTTCCGGCGGTTGCGCCGTCGCGTCTCCGCCTGTAACGGCGGCGGGCGTCTCTAAACTGCCCGATGCTCCCGTGTTGGCGTTGGGAGCGTTAGGGTT
>JGI24702J35022_10000030_pt1 | contig 58588 bp, 34 predicted proteins | sample TergutTh196P4_FD_35022 | JGI IMG/M metagenome (IMG submission 35022) | reverse complement strand
GCCAAATAAAAATCCTCAATCGCTTCTTTTGCACTATTTCCGAATCCGGCCAAGCCAAAATCACAATCATAATAATCCATATACGCGCTGTATCTATTATCACTACCTCGTTCAATAATTACTTTCACCTTTTTCATAATCGTTATTTATCTAATTAAAAATCAGGAATTTTTAAGTGTGGCTCGGCAATAAGCAGTCCGTCAACAGGGTTTCTATGCGTCGGTAAAGCGGTAAGCGGGACGGCAATTTTCGCCGACCGTGTTCCGGTGTAAGATGTGCCCATAATTTGTGCTAACGCCCTGCCTAATAACGGATCATCTTCATCTCCAAACGGCTTTAAGTCAAAGACGTCTTCTTTTGCAAAAATATCCGGCACAAGTCCGGCTGAAAATGATGAAATACCGTTGATATTCGCATACCTGTATATCATGATATACATACCCCAATTTGAAAAACTCTCGTAATAATTTTGATCTTTTTCATAGTACAAGTCTTGCGGAGACAGTAACACACCACCACAAAATTTACCTGAAGTGGTATCACCGATCTGAATGACCTGCATGTATGGGTCTAACCCTACCAACGTAGCTTCGGAAGCTGATGCCGTATTCTTACCTGTCAGGACATAAAGACGGCTCAGATTCATATTAACCGGTAATGTATCAATAAAAGTTTCATATAAAACATAACCGTTTTGCTTCAGAAATTCAGTATAAAGATTATTATAATAATGCTCTAAGTAAATACTTTGATTCTTTACAGCCGACTCAGGCGCGAGTATGCTACTGAGAATCTGGGCAGTACGCGAAAAACCGCCCGGATTATAACGCAAATCGAGGACGACCTCATTCACTCCGGCCGATTTAAATTCCGCAAATAACTGCAACAACTCCTCTTCCGACTCCCGTTGAAAGCCTGTATAGCACAGATAACCTATTGTATGTCCCCCTTTTTCAATAATAGTAATGGCGTTAACCGGATTTTCATACATATTAACGGCTGTTAGATTGAATACCGAAGGTAAGGGTGTTATTGTTTTGGTTTCTACATTCACCTGACCGCATCGCACCTGTATAGACGACGCCGTATATAGCTCCGTGTAATTATTAGCTGTCAACTTGCTGCCGTTTATTTCGATAATGATGTCACCGCGTTTCAGTCCTACATGGGACGCCGGAGACTCAATCGAAGTATATAAAACTATGGCAATCACTTCATTGTTATTCGTAAAAGGGTTGTAATAAAAGGAAAGTGTATATCCGAATGTGGTAGATACACCTGCAAACTGATCTTCTAATCCTCCTATATCTTCTGTCAATATCGACCAGGTATCGTCGCGGTAAAGTAACCGGTTAAACAATTGATAATGATCCATGTCAGTATACGAATTAAGTTTATCATATTGTTTCCAATCAGTCTCCTCCTCCCACAGGTAATAAGTCTGAACACCATCAATGATAAACCGGTTTATTCGATCATATTTTGACAAATTAGGCTCCTCTGCCGTACAGCTCGGCAACAAAAATGTTACTGCCGTACATGCCAATAATAAATAATATGGAAAAATGAACAGTGCATTATGAAATGAATGTTCATTAATACTTGGTTGTAAGGGTTTATGTTTCATACGAAAAAATATTGAGTTTTAATAATGAACAATAAACAATGATTCGTAATTCGTAATTCTAATGATGAACAATGATTCGTAATTCGTAATTCGTAATTCGTAATTCTAATGATGATACGCTTCTCCTCGCAGGATGGTCAGGGCACGATACAATTGCTCGGCAAAAATCGGGCGTATCATCTGATGTGAAAAGGTCATCTTACTTAGTGAAAGCCATTCGGACGTCAGCTCATACACTTCGTCGCTAAAACCATACGGACCGCCGGTTATAAAGACAAGCCGCTTGGGAACCGATTGAATTTTCTTATCCAAGAAGGCGGCAAACTGCGCCGAGGTAAACTCTTTGCCGCGTTCATCCAGTAAGACACATACATCACCCGACCGTAACGACTGCAATATCAAACGTCCTTCCAACTCCTTTTGTTGCGCCTCCGACCTGTTCTTGACATCTTTAATTACTGCTGTTTCAAACGCGATATAATGCTTCAAACGGTCCACATAATCATCCAGCGCATCCTTCCAATATCCGGAGTCAGTCTTTCCTGTAACGAGCAAAACCACCTTCATCAACTTTCAATTTGGGGTGTAAAAGTAGTATAAATCATGCGAAGTGCAAAAAAAAAACGCTTTTTTTTACCCTTCGTATGATTTATCTGAAAAAATATCCCTATCTTTGCCATGCAGAACAAATTGAATTAGGAGGACATACGAATGAAAAAAACTTTTTTTACATTAGCATTGAGCATCTTAATCCTGCAAATACAGGCGATTGATATATCGCCGGTAACAAACGCATTCAAGGCAGGTAATGTCGATTTGCTCAAAGAAATGATGGCCGCCGAAGTGGAAATAGTCACACCGGGTGTTTCAAAAAAAGGTAGCGGTAATGATGCCTTAGCCATCCTCAAATCATTTTTCCAGGACAATAAACCCACCGGCTATACGGTCGCTCACCACGCTGATAAAAACGAATCTGGCTTCATTGTCGGTAAAATAACTACCGCAAACCGGGACTTTCGCGTTAATATCACCTATACGGTCAAAGAAGGAAAAATTCAAATTACGATTATCCGCATTGAATAAAGAAATCATAAAAGACTTGATCAGATTAGCCCTTGCCGAAGATATTGGCGATGGCGACCATACGACGTTAAGTTGTATACCACCCGATAAATCAGGGAAGAGCCACCTGATTATCAAAGAAGATGGTATCTTGGCAGGTGTTGACGTAGCAAAAAGTATTTTCCATTTCTTTGATCCGCTACTGCATATGGAAATTTATATCCATGACGGTGAGATAGTGAAAAAAGGGAATGTCGCCTTTACGATTGAAGGGAAAATACACGCCATCCTGCAGACAGAACGCCTTGTTTTGAATGTCATGCAACGGATGAGCGGTATAGCGACCCTTACGCGGCGCTATGTGAAAGCGCTGGAAGATACCCATACCCGCGTGTTAGACACCCGGAAAACAACTCCCGGAATGCGGATGTGGGAAAAAGAAGCCGTTCGTATTGGTGGCGGAATGAATCATCGCACCGGCCTTTTTGATATGATCCTTTTGAAAGATAACCATGTCGATTTTGCCGGAGGCATCGAGCAGGCCATCTCCCGTACCCATCATTACCTGAATGAGAAAGGTAAAATCCTGAAAATTGAAATTGAAGTCCGGAACTTCGATGAGTTGGAAGAAGTACTGCGAGTTGGCGGCGTAGACCGTATCATGCTCGACAACTTTAACATCAAGGATACACACGAAGCGGTGCGACGTATCGCCGGACGTTACGAAACCGAATCTTCGGGAGGCGTCACTTTCGATACGTTGCGCAGTTATGCAGACTGTGGCGTTGATTTCATCTCTGTCGGCGCCCTTACCCACTCCGTTAAAAGCTTAGATATGAGCCTAAAAGCAATGTAGTTTTCAGTTTTCAGTTTTCAGTTTTCAGATCATGTCAGGGGGACGGAGGAATCATGTCAGGGGGACGGAGGAATTGACATAAAAATCAGGAAGCCTTTCCCCACCCCTTGAGGGGGAACTGAAAACTGAAAACTGAAAACTGAAAACTGAAAACTAAAAAAAACTAAAAATGAAATTATTTCTTTTCCTTTTATTAGAATCTTTGTTTGTCTGTTCGCTGCAAGCGCAGAAACTGACAGGACGGATTGTTGATGTAAATGAACAACCTATTCCAAACGCTACCATTTTTATTCGCGAGACAACACATGGTATTATGGCCGATGAGCAAGGTGAATTTCAAACGGTAATTGAAGCCGGCGACTACACTTTAGATATTTCTTCACTCGGTTTTGAACGCAAAACAATGAAGGTCGTCGTTCCTCCGGACGGTCTTGCACTCACCCTGCAACTTTCCGAAAAAACAGTCAGACTGCGCGAAGTAATCGTGACGCCGGGCAAAGAAGACCCGGCTTATCGCGTCATGCGTAACGTAATCGCACGGGCGCCCTATCATTTTCATCAGGTGAAAAGCTACGAATCGGATGTTTATTTTAAAGGCAATTTCAGGATGGAGAAAATGCCGGCATTGATCAGATCACAGATCAAAGAACCTGACCTCAAAAATATGATCGGAAAGCGAATAGTCTATGAATCTCAAAATGAGATAAAATATACAGCGCCCGACAAGTACGATCAAAAAGTGACTGCTTTGTCGACTACATTCCCGAAAAGTCTCAATATCGATGATAGTGCGCCCCTGTTTACGATGATAATGAACATTTACAGTCCCCAAATATTTGGCGGACTTATGGGAACAGGCTCTTTCTCGGTCTACAAATTTCAATTGGATGATATTTATGAGGAGGGCAATCATCAGATTTATAAAATTCGCATCATCCCCCGAAAACAGAACGGACAATTAGCAAGCGGTCACTTTTATGTCGTACAGGATACATGGACTATCCAACAGGCTAACCTGAACATCTCGCAGGCAGGTATGACCATGCATCTCAATCTCGTCTATCACGAAGTCAAACCGGGCGCTTTTCTGCCTTCTGCCTGCGAGGGAAACATGGAAATGAGTATTATGGGTGTAAAAGGAGACGGACATTTTTATGCTTCCATCAAATATAAAAGCCTCGAAACGAATGACATCAATATACTTGCTAATGTGGATACCACCCGGACAATCTATCAAGATACCACAGCGCAGAAACCGTTGACAAAAAAACAAGAGCGTGACCAACAAAAAATAGAAGAATTAGCCGGTAAAGAAAATCTGACGACCCGTGAAGCATACAAAATGGCGCAACTTATTGAAAAAACAGTTGAGCCCGACGAAGTGAAAGAACAAAAACGACAGTTAGAAGTCCGTCCAATCAACTCCGCTGTGGTTGTCACCCGCGACAGTCTGGCGGTCTTGCGCGATTCGTCGTTCTGGAACAAAACACGCAGCCTGCCGCTACGCGACGATGAACTCCTGAGCTACCGTCAATACGACAGCCTCCGCTTAGTCCACGATTCGTTGAAAAGCGCCGATTCGTTGAAAAACCGCACCTTTGGCAAATGGATGTCCCATGTCCTCACCGGTGAGAATATTAAACTCGGTGAGAAATTTTTCGTTTGGTATAGCGGCCTCCTAACTGCCTGCCCGGAATATAATTTCGTTGACGGATTCCGCATCGGACAACGCATCTCAATAGGCGTCAACTTCGACAAGAACCGCTCTTTCTCAATATCTCCTGCCGTATACTACACAACGGCACGTAAGGAGATCGACTATGTTATTGAGGGTAAACTGACCTACGCCCCACTTCACAACGGGAAATTTATCGTATCAACAGGCAATACCATAACCGACTATGCCGGTCGTAACGGAACAGGACGCTTCATTAATACATTAGGCTCCATCCTCTATGCCGAAAATACAGCCAAGTTTTACCAAAAACGTTTTGTTGCCGTCTCGAATAGCTTTGACCTTGCAAACGGCCTCATACTGACCGTCGGCGTTAATTATGAAAAAAGAAACGACCTCGAAAATAAAACATCATGGAACCTCTTCAACAAAGAACCTAACGATAACCGACCACATGGACGAAACGAAAGGATGCCCGACCATGACGCCTTTACGGGAAGTATAACACTTGAATATACGCCACGCTATTATTTTCTCATCCGGAATGAGAAAAAAATTTACCTCCGTTCAGACTACCCTACATTCCTGCTTCAATACAACAAAGGTTTTGCAGGAAACAACCCTGCCAACTCCTCTTTTGACAATATAGAAGCATCCTTCTATCATACGATACAACTCAACCTGTTCAATCATCTTTACTATGCTGCCGGCGTCGGCGCTTTCCTGTCGGCCAAACAAACCTACTTGCCCGACTACAAACATTTCCGGACAAACGAAATGTTCCTGACCGGCAAATCGTTCAATAACAGTTTTACAACTGACAATTACCGCTTCGCTACCAACGAGCAATGGGTACAGGGTTTCGTCACCTATAACTCCCAATACCTGTTGATCAAACAACTGCCGTTCCTGCAACGATACCTTTTCGATGAAGCCCTTCACTTGAAAACACGCCTGATACCCGGCGCAAACTATAACGAAGCCGGTTATTCCATCGGATTTGGTGACATGGGACGTATCGGCGTCTTCTGGGGCTTCCGGAAAATGAAGTACGACAGCTTTGGCCTGGTACTGTCAATACCACTTGAGAATAACTGAACTTTCCTTGAAAAAAATTCGAAAAAATAAAAAAAAACAGGATTTTGTTTGGTGATTAAAAAAAATATGCTTATCTTTGTCGTGTTTTTTAGACATTCTGAATGTGTGTATTTTTTTTATTGATTTTTAATGATTTAATAATGAAGCGAATAGCGTTTTTTTTGGCAAGTATTTATTGCCTTACGGCTTGTAATAATGAGGTTATAGAAGGCCCGGTTTATCCGGTCAATGATACAAAACCCCAGATAGAACTTTTTATGCCGGATGCAGAGATGGTCAATTTGTACAGTTCGGCGACTGTCAGCGAGAACACCATCGATACGATCTGGGTTCTTGCATTCAATGGCAGTGGCGTAAAACAATGGGTTGAAATAATCCCCGGTGCACAAATCACCCGCAATGGTCATGCAAGCCAATTATTACCGCAATTAACCCACGAGCCGGAATTAGGATGGACAATCGTATGTATAGCGAATGTCGACCCGAATCCGGATACCGTCAATGTGACCCTCACAACTATTAACAACTATTTCCCGATACAAAATAAAGGTTATTATTATGGCGGCGAACCTTTACCGATGTATGGCCAATTTTTATGGCAGCCTTCAACCGGCTACACATGTGAGATGAAACGCGCCGTAGCCAAAATTCAGATTCAAATGGGTGCAAGTGTGGCCATTGCAGATTCTGTCGGAAACTTTTCTGCCGAGACTGTAAGTTACAGAATATATAGAGGCATAGGAGCCGGAATTATTCAACCTGCTTCCGGCGTCAACGGAGCCTATCAGATGAATCCTACCGGTCTTCGTTATTTACTTCAAAAAGATATTGTGGCAGAGCAGGATATTAACACCTATATCCATGAATTTCCTTCTTCTACACACTATTCAGACGGTGGTGGCGCTCCGCAGCCCTTTTTAGTCTCCAACCCTGATGAGACCTTTCAGGCAGACCGGCTGTATATTATTCTTGAAAAAGATAATGGCTCCGCCCCTGCCACCTATTACCGGTTAGACTTCTATAATCCCCTCACCAAAAAATTCTTGAATATACAGCGCAATAATCATTATCTTTTCACCATCAATGAAGTGCGTAGCGAAGGATACCGTACAATCGAAGAAGCCAGGCTAAATCCGGGCAGCAACATCATGTATACCATCACCATCGATGATGGCGCCTCCCGCGTCGCATCCAACGGACAATATGCGATAGTGACAACCGGCGGACTTGATACCGTCTATTTCTATGCGCCTAACTTTGATGTGTCATACCCCGTTGTTCAGGCCCGGTTTCAACTACCGAGTCAAATGACGTCATTACCGCTCAGTACCTATAATTCGATTGAAGTACGATCGCTCTCGTTAGCTTTTCCAAATGCATTTTATGACTTATCTCCTACTGTATTAACAGCTTCGAATACGCCGATCACCATAAAGGTACAGAATAACTCATCTCCAAATTATGACCCGCCGGGTGAATTAATCTTCCGTCTGGGGAATATTAAGCACCGTGTTGTTTTCAAATTTATTAAAGATATATAAGGATGTGTTGGATATGACCTGATAAACGCGATTTTTTTGAATCTAATATATTAAAATAATGAAACGAAAAGCATTTTTTATTGTATTTGTAAGCATTTATTGGCTTACTGCTTGTAATAATGAAGTAATGGAAAATCCGGATATACTGCCGGATGAAACAAGTCCTCGAATCGAGTTTATTATGCCCGATTCGGAAACAGTCCATGTGTACAGCACAGCGACAACTAATGAGAATACCATTGATACGGTCTGGGTTCTTTCCTTTAGCAACAGCGGCGCTAAACAATGGGTCGAAAAAATCCCCGGTTCACAAATCACACGTAACGGTTATGCCAGCCAGTTATTGCCTCAATTAACCCATGAACCGCAACTTGGCTCGACTATCGTATGTATAGCGAATGTCGACCCGAACCCCGACACGGTCAGTGTGACGTACTCCACTATTAATAACTGTTTCAAATTAGATTTGAACGGTTATTATTACGGCACGGAATTTTTGCCGATGTACGGCGAATTTTTATGGTCGCCTTCAACCGGTTACACGTGTGTGATGAAGCGCGCCGTAGCCAAAATACAGGTGCAGATGGGTGCAAGCGTAAGCATAGCAGATTCTATCGGCAACTTTTCAGCCGAAAATGTAACGTACAAATTACACAACGGCGGCAGAGCGGGATATATACAACCCGTCGGCGCTATTCAGGGATATCCTGACCTCACACAAGTCTCATCGCGGGAACGGTATCTCTTATTGCAAAACGCAAACATTACCGAAAAGGAAACGAATATCTATTTGTATGAGTATCCTACCAGCAACACAACCTGTTTAGGCGCCTCCGTTAACGATACCGATTTTAGCCCTGCCCGCCAGCATATCACGCTACATAAAGCCAATGCGCCCGGCGACACCACCTATTACCGGTTGGACTTCTATAACCCCCTTACCGAAAAATTCTTGGACACAGAGCGTAATCATCATTATCTTTTCACAATCAATAAAGTTCGCAGTGAGGGGTATCGTACATTAAGTCAGGCACAATACAATCCGGGCAGCAACATCGAGTATGTAATAGAAATTAACGATGGCGCCACCCGTGCCACCTCAAACGGACAATACGCCGTAGTGACAACCAATCTTTTGCGGTTTATTCCCGGCAGTATAGATACCCTGCGAGTTAATGGCATAGCCGGAAGCAGCAATACCTACCCTGTCGTATCAGCACGAATCCAATTACCAAGTCAAATGCCCGCCTCTTCCTGGTACGGCCCAACGCGCAGAATTATTGAGGTGCAACCAGCCAACTATTTCGAGTTAGTCGGGAATGCTTTCTTGCAACCTCCTACCACGCCTCCAACCCCTGAAACGGTCAGCATAAGGATATTAGCGGGCACGCCTTCACTTTCTACAGGCGTGATAATCTTTTATGTAGGAAATATTACACACAAGGTTTACTTTCAATATCAATATTCTATTTAGATTTATTTCAAAGGGTACTGGGTACGCGGACGTCCCGTCCGCTCTTTCACTTTGCATGCGGACGGGACGTCCGCGTACCCAGAATGTCATTGGTAGTTTAGAAAAGACATCTTTTCAACCAATTTTTATAACTGCATTTTCTTTTAAACGATATCTGTCTTTACTTTCGGGACAGACGGCTATGCCGTTTTCATTAAAATGCAAGTGATGACCATACTCGCTTACCCAGCCTACTTGGTGTGATGGATTACCTACCACTAAAGCATAAGGCGCCACTTCCTTAATAACAACAGCGCCTGCGCCTATCATCGCATATGCGCCGATAGTATGTCCGCATACAATCGTAGCATTCGCTCCTATCGAAGCGCCTTTGCAAACTTTTGTAGACTTGAACTCATGCTTGCGTGAAACTGCGCTTCGAGGATTGATCACGTTGGTAAAAACACAGGATGGCCCCAGAAAAACATCATCCTCACAAGTCACACCGGTATATATCGATACATTATTCTGTACCTTCACCCCGTCGCCCAGTACGACACCCGGAGAGATAACTACATTCTGACCGATATTACAATTCTTACCGACCGTACATCCCGTCATGAGGTGCGAAAAATGCCATATCTGCGTCCCTTCGCCGATGAAACAACCGTCGTCTATCACAGCCGTTTTGTGTGCAATATAAGACTCCATAAAATAATTAAGAATTAAGAATTAAGAATTAAGAATTATGAATTATGAATTATGAATTATGAATTAAGAATTAAGAACTTACCTTAGTGTTAAAAATCAAATAATGTGTCGCTTTCCGTAGGGAAGCAATTACGAACGTTCTGTTCATTGTTCATTGTTTTAAACTTCCCTATCAGGAAGATAGCAGGTTTCTTGTTCAGATCAGGGAATTTCCCTGCCCACTCTTTCACCGGACGGGTTTTTATGAACTCATCACCGCATGTGATGCCGGCGGCTACACACAATCGCGTTGTGGGCTTACAGGTGCGAATCAGATCATCCAATAATTTATGATTACGGTAGGGCGTCTCCATAAAAATCTGCGTTTCGTCTTCTGCAACCATACGCGCTTCTAATGCCTTAATTCGTTCTACACGCTTGGCTGCTTCCACAGGCAGGTATCCCTGAAAAGAGAAACGCTGCCCGTTAAACCCCGAAGCCATCAGCGCCATTAAGATAGATGAAGGGCCGACAAGCGGCGTCACACGATAACCTTTTCGGTGTGCTATTGCTATCACTTCCGCCCCAGGATCGGCTACAGCCGGACATCCCGCTTCCGACATCAAACCAACGGATTCGCCCGCTCCCATCGGCGCTAACAGGCTCGGTATCGCTTCCGGAGACGTGTGATTATTTAACTCGATAAAATGCAGTGCATCAATCACAATCTCCGGCGCTGCTTTCTTCAAAAAACGTCGCGCCGAACGCACATTCTCCACGATGAAATGCTTCAACGACAAAATCACCTTCCGGTTATCATCCGGCAACACACGGGAATAATTCATCTCACCCAGCATAACCGGTATCAAATACAATGTAGCTTTCATCTTATTTGTGTAAATTAGCGTATTAGCGGCAAAGATAGGAAATACTTCTCAATTATCAATTACCGGATTGAAAAAAAAATTTTTTCAACCCTAAAGTCTCGCTGACATGCAAGAAAATATGGTTGCATGATTGTTTGTATATCGCTCGACTTGTACTATCTTTGTCGGATGACACTTCAACTTTGCTAAAAAAGAAATGCTTAAAAAAGACTTTATTCAGCGCACCAAACTTTTATTAGGAGATGAGTTCGATATTTTCGCAGCGGCTTTGGAAACAGAGCCTCCGGTGAGTATCCGGATTAATCCGTGTAAATCAGACCCTTTTCAACTCAATGCCGAAGGTAGATTGTTGTTGGCACAGATGGAAAAAATACCTTGGTGTACAACGGGTTATTATCTCCCACAAAGACCGTCTTTTACTTATGATCCTTTATTTCATGCCGGCGCTTATTATGTGCAGGAAGCGTCATCCATGTTTCTTGAACAGGCTGTACTGACTATACTTGCCGATCCGCGAATGTCAAAAAGTGGGATAAAGGCGCTCGACCTGTGTGCTGCACCCGGCGGTAAATCTACCCATTTACTGACCTTATTGCCGAATGACAGCTTGTTAGTCAGCAATGAAATCATCAGAAACCGGAGCCTGATACTTGCTGAAAATATTGCCAAATGGGGAAACGCCAATGTTATCATCACCCAAAACGACCCGAAAGATTTCGGATATATACCCCACTTTTTTGATGTCATCGTGGCTGACCTGCCCTGCTCCGGTGAGGGTTTGTTTCGCAAATATCCGGAAGCCGCCAACGAATGGAGCATCGAACAGGTGAAACTGTGCGCTTCACGCCAAAGACGTATCATCCGTGATGTATGGCGAACGCTCAAACCGGGAGGTTACCTGATTTACAGCACCTGCACGTTCAATGCAGAAGAGAATGAAGACAACATAGAAGCCCTTTCCGAAGAACTTGGAGCCGAAATCCTGCCCATACCAATCAATACGCATTGGAATATATCAGACGCAAGATGTTTGTGTCCCGTAGCAGACTTGGCAGCCGCACAATTTTCTAACCCAAGAGCATACATGACGCCCGAAAGGGACTTGGCAGCCGCACACCGTATCTCTCTGCCGCCGGTATACCGTTTTTTTCCGCACCGTACCCGCGGGGAAGGGTTCTTCCTGGCGCTTTTACGAAAAAAAAATGATGCTTTTGAGGGTCTTGCCTCTCAGAGAAACACCCCATTTGAAGGAGGCAGGAATTTCAGTTCACAGGTTAAATCGTCCCTTCGACTTTTCGACCCCTCAACCCCTGCTAAAGAATCGCAAATAAAAAACATGCTATCAACGCCGGAAAAATTTGTTTTTCGGTACGACAATCCCAAATACAAAGAGACAGGTATACGTAACATGCTAACCGCTATACCCGTAATACATGAAAGCGCTTATGCGACCCTTTCCCGTTATTTAAAAATCATTGCAGTTGGTCTGCCACTCGGCGAAACGAAAGGTAAAGATTTTATACCCTCCGCATGGTTAGCCCTGAGTACCGAACTTAATATCCACTCATTTCCGTCCATTGAATTAACATACAAACAAGCCATATCCTACTTGAAAAAAGAACTGATAGACCTGCCGCCTAAAACGCCCAAAGGACATCTATTAGTAAATTACCAGCACATCCCTTTAGGATTTGTAAAAAACACAGAAACTCGCGCCAATAATATGTTCCCTCGCGAATGGCGTATCCGGAGGTAGTTCTCAGTCTCTCCTTGAAATAATTTAAAGGTTTTTGAAAAGAAATTCAGACATACGGGTGTAGAGGTGCATGCGGGTGTTGCCGCCGGCGATACCGTGGTCGCGGTCGCGGTACATTTGCATTTCAAACTGTTTGCCGGCTTGTACTAAGGCTTCGGCATAATCCATGCTTTGTTTGAAATGTACGTTATCGTCAGCCGTACCGTGTACGAGCAGTAGTTTGCCTTGCAACTCTTTCGCTAAATTTATCGGCGAGGTCTCGTCGTATCCTTTCCGGTTCTCCTTGGGTGTTCGCATATAACGCTCGGTGTAAACCGTATCATAATAACGCCAGTCGGTTGGTGGCGCTACTGCTATGCCCGCTTTGAATACGCCGTTGCCCACACTCATGGCCATCAGGGTGTTATAGCCCCCGAAGCTCCAGCCCCAGATTGCTATACGCGCCGCGTCGATATACGGCAGATTACCAAGCGCTATAGCTGCCGCCACCTGGTCGCGCGATTCGAGATAGCCCATCCGCAGGTAGGTACACTTTCGAAACGCCTCCCCGCGCGCGCCTGTCCCTCGTCCGTCTACACATACACAGATGAAACCGTTGGTCGTCAGATAATGCTCCCAATCTATGCCAAAACGATCGGTTACGGACTGCGAATTTGGACCGCTATATTGAAACATTACTACCGGATATTTTTTCGACTCGTTAAAGTCGGGTGGTTTCAATATCCAGGCATTCAGTTCCTCGCCGGTAGATGTCGTGAGGGTTATAAATTCTTTTGTCGCAAAGGAATATTCGGACAGTTTATTTTTTAGCGCTGTATTATCCTGAAGGACACGTATTTCCTTACCGGATTTCGTCTCATGGACACTTATGCGCGATGGCGATGTCGCACTCGAATAACGGTTCACATAATAGGCATAGTTGGCGCTGAATGTAGCGCTGTTTGTTCCCTGCTGTGTCGACAGGCATGTCTTTTTCCCTTTCGCATCTATGGCATACACAGCGCGACGTAACGGACTCTCTTCCGCCGATTCGTAATAAATTGTGCCGGTAGCTTCATCTTTGCCTATCAGACGTGTCACATCCCAGTTGCCGTTAGTGACCTGACGTTGCATGACGCCTGTTGGCGAATATTGATAGATATGGGCATATCCGTCTTTTTCGCTCACATAGAGGAATCCGCTTTTTGAAAACAGGATAGCCTGCATCCATTCACTATCGATATAAGACTCATTGTCGTCTTTCATTATCAGCTTAAACACACCGCTCTTCGGGTTGGCATAATACAGGCAAAAGTTATTCTGAAGCCGGTTAAGCGTCATCACAACCAACTGCGACGGGTCTGTAGTAAATGTCAGGTAGGGGACATAAAACTCTTCATTCAGCGGAACTTGCAGTTCTTGGATATCTTTTGTCTCGACACTGTAGGAAAAGACCTTCACTTTCGAATTATTTTCGCCTGCTTTCGGATATTTAAACCGTTGTTCGTATGGATAAAAATCATCGCCATACATTGCCATCGAATACTCCGGCACATCCGTTTCGTCGAACCGCACATAGGTAAGGTATTCATTATCGGGCGACCAGGCCATCAGATTAGTGACTGAAAATTCTTCTTCATACACCCAGTCGCTTGCTCCATTGATAATCTTATTCAGCTCACCATCTTTTGTCACGGCAGTTTCCGTATCATAATCGAACTTTTTGAGCCGGATATTATTATCCTCCACAAAAGCGCACATACGTCCGTCGGGCGAAAATGTCGGTATCATGATCTTTTGTCCCGATTCATTCAGCGGTTTCACCATCCTTCGGCGCACATCGTATTCATATACCATCGCGCGTGACGACCGACGATATATCTGTTCCCTATCGCAAAAGAGCAGAATACGATAACCGGTAGAACTGATCTCGTAGTTCTGAAAACTGTCAAACGTACATTCGCGCGCATTCTTAACGTCGAAAAGCGTCTCGACAGGTTCGCCTGTGCGATACGAATATTTGATAATCATCGTATGTTCGCGGTTCATCGCCGTATAATAATCGCCGTCGGGGAGCGGGCGCATCTCACTACCCGCCGATTCCTGGCGAAATGTACCGTTCACAATATCCGGCAGGCTGATGCGTTTACTCCCCTGTTGTGCAACTACATGTGCCGGTAGTACAAGCCACAACAGGCTAACAGTCCAAAACAAAACTAAAATTTTCTTCATAATATTCACTTCAATAAGACAATCCCCCGTCCCTGTGACGCTATGGGACAACTACTTTGCGGGTAATGGGGCCGACTTTGACAATATGGATACCGCGGGCAGTGGGGATCGTTTCGTGGTCGGTGGCGAGTGTGGATTGGAAGATAAGACGACCAAGCATGTTATAGACATGAACCGGTTGGTCTGCGGCGTTCAGGATAGTGATCTGCCCTGTCTGTCCGGTGACTGCTATCTCGCGGCTAACTTCTTCCTTAGGAGGAACGACGGGCGGTATGACTGCGTTTGCTACCATACTGCCTGTGAACTGTATTTTAAGCGCTCCCTCGCGGGGGCCGACATAAAGCGTATCAATGCTTATATAGGAGAGGTAACCGCGTGCACTCGTCTGTCCGCCATCGCCATAACCGGCTTCCGTCACTAAATAATAGCCGTCCTGTTCGTCTGTTTCCTGGAAATAAAACCGGTATTCATGGAGTGCGGCGCCGTTTATATCTCTTGCCATATCGTCGAGACGCAGTTCGTTAGCTGTAACCCTCCTTGCCTTCACAAAATTCAGGCGGTTGTAGGTCTTACCGTCGACCTCGACCGTATAATCTTTATTGGGAGCAAGCAGGGATGAATCGATGACATGCAGGAAATAGCCCTGTATTCTATAACTGTCGTAGGTTGTCGTATCGACATCCTTCACGATATAGAAATAGGGTTTTTCGGGTTGGAAGTCTGTACCTCGGGCTGTATCGACCCATAGTTGCAAATCGTAAGGCGTATAGGAGCCTGCGCGCAGCATCGATTCGCCTTCGCGGGCTAACACCGGATAATCATAAAAATTCTTCGACAGCCATGTCTTCTGTATCGGCGGCTCCGGGGGCATAATCGTCAGCTCATAAAAGCCTCTTCCCTTATTGTCGGGTAAGTGGTTCAGGTAATTATAGGGATCGGGTTCCACATAAGCCCGACGTATCGTTTGTTCTATCCTGAAAAGACTGAACGCCGTCGTATCTTTTGGCGCATGTATCAGTTGTTTCGAGACTGAATCGACGATGAGTTTTTGATAGGGATTAGGGGGGCGGTTATAGAGCAACAAATAATATTCGCCGGGGTTTACGGATTCTTTGAGATAGTACAGGACGGTGTCGTAAATGTCATTTGTCATCTCCGACGGTGACTTGCGCGATAGGTATTGGGTAGTATCTAATAGTGAGCGCAGCCGGTACTTATATCTCCGTAACATGGCGATATCTCCGACCTCCGGCGCTCCTATCTCCAATGCTCCTTCTTCGAGCAAGTAAGTCGCCGTATCTCCCGGCTCTAATAACTTGACGAACTTGTCAGAACCTAAGATACGTCCTTCGAGCGAATCGGGTGATACGTAAGTGAAATAATGACAATAGGCGGATAAGGTAGAGGGGTGCACATATTTATATCCTAAGCGCGGGTCTTTCTTATTTAACGCTCCGTAATCAATGGCTTTCACCTCGATGGTATCTCCGCGCCATACATAGGTATCCGGTATCGTATCGTCTGGCGCTTCAATCACATAAGACATCGTTTCTAACGGAGTAGTCTGGGTACGGTTTATCAGGCTATTCGGATTTAAGCGGGATACAACAAATTGTCCGTCGGGGATATGGGCATAGACAGAATCCAAATATTCGGATGAGCCATCGCTATCTCTTCCAATATACTTATCTTTCATGTTGGGCCCTACATTGGGGCCATTCTTGTATTTGATACGGTACACCTGTGTACTGTCGAACATGTATTGTATGGGGGGTGGAGGCGGTAACTCATCTTCCAAGAAGAACGTCATTCTCCGTATGGTTGACGTGTCGCTGATGAGCCATACCACCGTATCCGCATCTACGCCTAAGTAATAATTTGTTTTCGTCGCAGTATCGCACACAATCAACTGTGCGGTACGTTTATCTTCCGCAAAGAAAGGCGTCATCCATTGATACAGTAAGCCATTGTTCTTCACACATGCGACCGTATCATTATAAGGCATGTCGAAAGCCATCAGGTCGCCTGTCACCTTATTTGTGATCTTATAGTATACAACAGTATCATTGATAATGGTATCCTGATCGAATCGCCACAGTGTAAGGTCGGTCTTTGCCGTATCGATGCGCAAGCTATCGCGCGTCGATGTCAGCGTATCTGCGCTCAGATAACCGAAATAGTCACCCGGCAACGTATCGACTTTTATCCGGTAAAAGGCGCCCTTGACGGGGGCGAATTTTGGTCTCTCGATACGAAATTGTAAGCGTGGGAGGGTTGAAGCATCGTGTGAAATTTTCACCTCACCGTCGTAGGTAAGGTAATAATCCAGACCCATATTACTCGTAAGGAACAATTCCGGGTCATTATTATCGACCGCAAACAGGTCATACCATACTTTTAATGGTCCGCCTGAATAAATAAGGGCTATGTCATCGGTTACAGGCACATTGAAAGCCAGCGTATCGCCTGTTTTTTTATTGATGATATGATAATCGCGGATACCGGTACCCGGAACGTTTTCCTTAAATCTCCACAGAGCATAATCCCCTTTTACGTCATCTAATACTGTTAGATTCGTATACAATGAATCTACGCGCAAATAACCGACATGAACTGTCGATGTATCCACTTTTATAAAATAGTAAACCGTATCAATGGGGGTCATTATTATCGCTTTCATATGGAGGGGTAACCATAAGTTCAGTATCAGCACACCCAAACATACTATCAATCCTTTTTTCATGTTCGTTTCATTTAAAATTGCTAAACATGGCGCAAAGATACGACTTTTTCGTTAAGTTCCAAACTTTTATGCAAAAAAAAAGTCCGTGATATGGAAATCACGGACTTTTTTCAAAATTTTATGAAGTTGATTTTTACTTCACGACTACTTTCGATGCGCTTTCGCCTTGGATAGCTACTACGATAACGCCTGCGGGCGCCGGAATAGAAGCATTGTCGGAGTTAAGCGTTACGTTAGCAACGGTCTGGCCAAGCATATTACTTACAATAACCTTCTTACCTGTTGCGTTCAGGATCGTTACAGCGCCTTTTCCACCGATTACTTCGATAGCGTTAGCTGCAGCGGTCAATACTTCATTACCAACAGGATTGTTCAGTTGTTTCACATTCATAACCGAACCGCCGGCTTGTCCCATATTATCTTTCTCATCTGAACGGGTGATTACGGGCACACCGTTTTGCCATTTGATCCAGCCGCCGTATCCCGGACGGATGATAGCAGCATTACGGATATCACGTTTGCTGGTTTCCGATTCGATAATGAAGTCGCTTGAGTTTCTTTCGACATAACGGAACGAGAATACCCAGTCCTTATGCGTATTATCACTCAGGTCGATAATGGCATGAATTCCAATGGTTTTGCCATCATTGATAAATATATCATCAACCGTCCTGTATCTATTATATTCACGGAATTCATAGCCTCCTCTATCGCCTCCGCGATAATACAGTTCCAGATAGGAGTTAGCGGAGCCATCGTCTTTTCTCGCAATGTTTACTTTAAGAAATTCCTTGAAGTCGAAGTATCTATTCGCAGCCGTTCCGCCGCCATACTCCTCTACAAGTGTTTCCCATACCCGTTTCGGATCGCCTACAGGATTGCCTTGGTATCCGGGTTCGAGGTATTTACCTTTCAGTACATACAAGCTATCGCCATGGTGGATGGCCCATGCAAATGCAAGGCGTTCCCACTTGTCGTCATACGTATAGGCAATGCCGTTTGGTTTACGCAGTACCGATTCATTAATAGGCTCAACTTTGTTAAAGTTCTCTTTTTTGAATCTAAAGACTCCATTTGTAGAACCGGTTCCTGAGGGATTGGCCAAAGTATATTCCTCGTCAGTATATTCCCAGTCATAGTTGGCGTTCTGGACAGAATCCTTCACTGCTTTGGCATATTGAGCCGTGTTATAGAGGTAACGCGCGAGCACATACGGTTTGTTAGGCAGGTCATACGGGCCTCCCATTTCTACGTCACAATCGCCTTGTTCAATCGGGTTATACGGATCTACTGCAATCAAATACTGCGGTTTGATCCATCCTGTTCCGCGGTTGATAAATGCGGTATCCAAGAAGAACGCACGGTTCGTTTCAGGATAATCCGAGACATTACTCATACCTAAGAAGCTGATTACATGACCGAGTGTATCGACATAGTAGTCGCCACGTCCGTCTTTATCACGGTTATAGATACGACCGCCGTCTGCGCCGAACAAGTCGGATTTATTGTCGACATCCAAGTAATTACCTGAATTTTCATACAGTTTATTACCTCTTTCGGCTTGATTGAGGAGATGGAATTCCACTGTATCGGGTAAGTCGGTATCCCATAAGTCGCCACCGAAGCGTTCGTTTGGTTCGTTCTTATGGAAGCGGCGATAGATCGGTTCTTCATCTCTTTCAAGCTGGAAGGCCGAGGTATTGGAGTTAACAGCAGCATCGCCACGCACCACGAAGGATGCTCTCAGCCATGAAGGATGAATATCGAGCAGCGCTAATCCGAATTCCTGATTTTCTATGATCTGTTTCATAACTTTTTTAGCTACGGTACTACCATGTACCAAAGTCAGATAATCCTCAATATCGCTTGCGTGGGGCACACCCCAATTCAGATAGGTAAAGTAGGTGTCTTTGTCTGTCACATCACTTCTGAAGGTATCTAACCGTTGAACCATTGCGAAATAGTCATTTCCTTTTGTATTATACACATCAAAGAATGTTTCGCGGAAATAGAAGTGAGGAGCGCCGAACAAATTCACTACGCTGTGTGAGCCTTTCTGATACGGTTTCGTTGCATTTGCTTTGTCAGCAAGAATATAACGGTCGTTTTCGCCTACGGTCACATAGTGTCCATTCTGTGTCGGATGCCACCTGTAGTAATCCTGCAGGAACAAACGGTAAGCCTGTCGCGCCATTGGTTTCAGGTCTTTAATACCGTTATTTGTTTCCCAGTATCCGAATCTTTCCATTACAAGTGAATCTACATTGAAATAGGTATGTTTTTTCGATGCAAATTGATCATAAAGAGCTTGGAAATCCGCATTACTCTGACCATTTCTTGTGTTGGCACGGTTCATCATTATTCTTCCATTAAAAAGAGTTGCGGCGCTTGCTACAGGGTGGATTTCATTATAGGTCATCTCCTGCAAGTTGAAATAGAGCTTGTCGTAGGAATCTTCGCCTTCGGCATAGAGTACCGTATCATTAGAGTTATAGCCATCCCAACTCAGATAAACGGGCAGGTTCTTTCTCTGCCAGTGCAGGAACTTGAACGCATAGACATCGATATAGGTAGAATCTTTGTCGATATACTTATAACCGAGCAATTGGTTTTCCTTAACGGATTTGCCCAAACGGATGAATGAAATATCTTCTTCCGGGAACCGTGCTCTCAGTATATTAACAAAATTATTAGGATCAACCTCGCCTATTGCTAACGCCTGTCCTTCTGTTGTGGCGCCACCGATAACAGGCATATTATTGAATGAGGCATCGCTATAGTCGTTACCTATATCAAACGGACGTGGCGTATCATAAACATACATAAAAGGAATATCCACACGTTCGAACTCACGGTTTATTAATCTGAACGGTGATCCGGGCGTCGTCCGAATATTCTTAACAATCCATTGGTAGCAAGGCATCTTCGTAAGGTCTTCGTTTGATTCCGGTGTTACCCAATAGATCGAGTCGGTAATCGACCAAAGTGGAACGCACAGATATTGACCCATTGTATTACGTATCAGGTAAAGGTCGTTATCTATGGAAGCTCCGGTTTGAGGATCAGGTGCGTCTTGGGGCTTTGGGCAGGCGTCGCCATAATTAATTCTAATACGCGTATCTAACTGCTTAACGCCATTCTTATACGATTGATCTAATGTAATAATTCTATTATCACCTCCCAAGTCCTGAAGGTCGACATAAAGCAACGAGTCTTTGTATGTCAACAAGCCACTTGGATGATTTGTCACTGACCAACCGTACATGTGACCAAGTGCACTGAAATCAGCGCCACCGCTGAAGTTAAACGCATCATAAATGCCGCAAGTATCTGCCGTCGAAATCAATACCCTATCAATACCTGGGACTGTAGATTGCGGATAATACAGCATAAACGAGTGGAAGTTAAAGATAACCTTATCAACCGGATTGGCTCCTGGGCCGTGAACATCCCAATAATCCTGCGTGGCAGGCACTCCTGGTTCATAATTTGAGATGCGGGATTCGGTGAATGTAGGATGATATGGCCTGGGAACTACATAGGTATCATAATATTCCTTTGCAGCCGCTGTAATATCAGGGATAAAAGTGCCACTATTAAATGAAGTGGGAGGTGTAAACGTCCAGGCTGCAACGTCATACAACAAACCGGTATAAAGATCTGAAGGTCTCAATACAGTGTCAACCTGCCAGAAAGAAACGTGTGATACATCTTTACCTAAGCCGAACGAGTTTGTCCACCAGGGCGGGGTTACAGCGTTATGCGATCCGTTTGTATAGTCCGGATACTGAACGCGCGATTGATATACGTTAATAAAGGTACTGTCGGCAGATGGGTCATATACTACGCGGAACTTCGACTGGTTCTCCATGATAGAGTCCTGCATGTAATTAAAGATGTATTTCAGCGAGTCAAAATCAAACAGATTCCAGAAAGCTATATCCGCCGTATAATCTAATACTGTGGCATCCGTAAATCCCGGACGGAATTTATAAAGTACATCCGTAGTGAAATCCCACAAGCCTAACTCGTCATTTGGAACGTTACTAATACCAGCATCAATAAGCGTATATGTTCCTGCGACCAAGAGAGGAGAATAATTGCCCCATGGAGGTGTTATTAAATTCTTTGCAACCGCATCGGCAATAACTTCATCAAAATTTAAAGCTTGTGTGAGAGTAAATGTGACATCTACAGTAGTAAGGCTCGTTGAATTATAGATAGCTCCGGCAGGTCCGGTACCTAATAAATTAGACATTAGTATACCATTTTGGAGTGCTGCAAGTTTAAGTGTTTCCCAGATAAGGCTGTCCAATCTCCAATAGATACCATTTAGCAAATAATTATCACGTATCGGTTTCTCGCCATGATAGGCTGAGCCGGCGGATGACCTAAACGAATTACCCCATCTGAAATAGCCTAAATCTATTGGGTTCGGTACGGCCGCAGGATTGTAGGCCCACTCTGAGTTATCACGTCTTTGACCCCAACCAAAGGCTAAAAATTGGTTAATGCCAATGTTGACCCAAGCCGTATCAACATATAAGAAGTTCGGATTAGTAGCGGCTGTGCTGCTGTTAGTCGTTCTTTCAAACTGCATATAGCCGTAGTGATACAACGAGTCATTTACTTCATACGCTGTTAAGGGAGCATAATTAGTGACATTGTCTATTCTCGTAAAAGGATTGTAATACTTATTACCCCATACCGAATTTTCAACTTCTTTATTCGCATTCGGTTCGAATTTTATTCCTGCATTAACAGCATTCCAGTCGTTGGCGTTCATAACGAATTTGTTCACTTTCTTCAAAGTGAAAAGAAGTACGTTTTCAACAGTGGGTCTTGCTCCCGGACCGCCGGTATTCACATTACCGATAGCATCCTTGATCAGATCAGCAACCGCAACATGTTTTATAGACACCTTATAACCACCAGTATTGCCGTTTGCTGCAACAGGGTCGTATGGTGCATTATCGTCTAACACAAAAACGACAACCGAGTCCGTTGTTACATACGAGTAAAGCGGCATATTCTTCTGAAGTGGCTGAGTGGATGCATAGGTTTGTGAAAAGTGCCATCCACTAACGATCATTTTATCATCTAAGGTGTTGATAGGATTATCGTAAATCTCATTGGTATCATGTGCGGTTTTCCAAACGTATGTAGTAGCATCACGATTTATAAGGAGAGGCGCCTTCAAAGGTATTCCTGTTTCTATTTGCATGAAATCGTATGTAATATTTGATCCCGGTACACCTCGTAGATCGGGTTTAACACACCACAATGAATGGCGAAGCGCTCCGAATTTGTGTGAATCTCCATATAAAAACTCATACTCATCATCTAATTTCCACAAGTATTCAAGGCGAAGGTTTCTTTCATCATCTGAAATAGTATCAACCATAAGCACTAACGAATGACCTGTATTAGTTGTAAAGGCTAAGTCTAACTGGGCGCTTAATGCTGACATCGCCGAGGTTGGATTCGCAATACCTGTCACACTAAGAAGAAAGTAAGAATCATCTAAGTTGCCAGGCAAATTATTTACAATGTCTGACGTCAACAAATCGGAGAAGTTGACTTCATTTGCCTCAGTTTTGGGCGTATAGGGTAACGTCCGTGACGGAGTCGGCTGGGCATTCACTGTAAACACGGAGCTTACAATCATGATCGCTCCTAATAATAAAGTGAAAATCTTTCTGTTCATAATCATATTTTTTTATTATTTATTAATTTCTTTTCGTATCATCCTCCCCTGTCTGATAAGCAAACCTTTGCAGGTTCGCTTATCGAAGACGGGAGAACGAGTTCCTTATTTATTTAATAATCACCTTAACAGTTTTTTCACCTTCGACAGTCACGACAGCGATCCCTTTGGATACCGTTACTGTTTCATTGTTTCCTGCCAACGCTTTCTTAACGAGCGTCTGACCAAGCATATTACTTATTGTCACCTGTTTGCCGGCAGCATTGACTATGGTCACGATGCCGTCGCCTGCAATGACATTAAATTTAGTCGGTAATTCTTCGTTATACGTGGCCTTTCCATTCTGCCATTCGATGCGATTATCAACATTAAATCTCTCAGCTTGCTGAATCGGGTCTTCATACGATGTACGGCTTAATACGGGCACGCCATTTTGTAAAAATACCCAACCGCCTTGTACCGGAGCAATCTTACGATTTCCAAACGGTTCTCTGTTAGTCGTTTCTGATTCGATATAGAAACGTTTGTCATCGTTAGAGAAGGTGTCATCGCCATTTTCATCCGGGTTTCTGATACCTTCCAGGATGAAGCGTAACGAGAAGCATACGTCATTATGGTAGTTGTCCCAATCGGCGAAGTCATAGTATGCACCTAACATCTTGCTGTTGTCCCATGTGCGCGCTGTTCCGTACAGTTTACCACCCGGCTGTGTCATTTTCATCAGGTTTCCTACGTCATAATATTTTGCGCCGTCACAGCTTTCATAGATATACTCTTCATCAAGCACGCCATATTTATTAAGTTCGCTTAATATATACAAGCGGTCGTGTGCATGGATAGCATCTACAAAGGCGAGACGATCCCAGTTGGTATCCATAATAAACCTTTCATCGCGTTTTGGAGCGTCCTTATTGCCGTCGCTGCCAATCTGACGAGCGGAGTCGGTTGCATTAACCAAATAACGTGCCTTGATATAAGGTTCGAGTGAACCCCATTGAATATCACCGCAGTCATCATAGTAGCATACTTCCTGTGAGCCTTGTAGTTTCGGGTCAACTGCAATCAGGTATTGCGGTTTGATCGGGCCTGTACCGCGGTTAATAAAGGCGGTATCGATAAACAGGTTGTAGTTATATTTGACGGTTCCGTCGGGGGCATATATTTCCTGATTTTCTGCGCTGTTGGATACGCCCAAGAAACCAATACCGAAGTTATCGGAGAATTGACTGATAGCATCTTCATATAAATAATCGTTACGGCCACGGTCCCTGTAGATACGCAGTGTCTTGGGAGCGTCCAAGTTCGTTATCGGATCGCCGGGAGCAACAAGGTCGCCTTCGGGAGTAGCATTATCATCACGCATACTTCTCAATCGTCTGTACAGGTCATAAGTGACATTTTCTAACGAGAAGGTAGAGACATTGACAGCCGAACCGGTTTTACCGCGTGCATTAATCCATTGCGATGCATAGTCGACGTCTAACACAACCAAGTTATAGGGGGTAGAGCCGTCCTCTGATTTCAAGGTATCCGAAATCTGCAATCCGAAAGCCGTCACGCGATCAATCTGGTCTAATTCAACGCGGTCTAACAGTGCATAGAATATACGGCGCGTAGGATCGAGCAGCGCTATTTCATCGTTATCTGTCAGCGGTTTTGTGAAGCGTCGATGCGTTGGTTTCAAGAAGTACGTTTCACGCATATAGAAGTTCATCGTCTTAAACGGATGGTAAGTCGAGGTGATATCGTCTACACCATATTTCATTGCGTTTCTGAGATCGTTATAGTCGGTTCTTGCGCCTTTCAATACTACAAACTGTTCTGCCAGACCGTCTCTGTACTTGTAGAAGTCGGCTACCTTAATTTCGTAGTAATAACGTTTCAAAATCGGAACTAAATGTTGTATATAGCTGATATTATGATAATTTGCAGGATCCAAGAAAGGAGCTACATCCGTAATTTGCACATCTTCCCATGGTAACGGGTCTGCGTCTGTTCCTTTATATCCATACGATTCCTCTTCATTTTGATTAAAGCCGCGCAGGCCTCTTCCTAATCTGAACTGGAATCCTGTCTTCTTATTTTCTTCCGCTTTCAGGAGGATTTCTTCATAGCGTTCGCCCAAGTAGATATAGCTATTTACGCCATAACCGCTAAACCAGTTGAAAGCATACTCATTATAATCCATGCCTTTCACAAGTTGGCCATCAATCATTATATCTTCTGAGGTATTAAAATTGATTGCGGAAGGATCTTTACCTACATAGAAGTGTTTATAGCCGAGGAATTCATTGGCGAGGTAATCTGCGTTAACCGGTCTGAAGCCGCTATAACCTACTCCTTCGCCTGTCCCGCAAGCCGTCAAATCGGTTATGGGTTCTAAATATTCGCCTTTCACCAATGCATTGTGAATCGGTTCGTAACCAACTAAATTAAAGTTCGCTGCAAGCGGGCCATACTTGAAGGCAGGCAGTGAATTGAATATCCGTGAATAGCCTCTCCTTATCAGCACATTGGCCATCTGGACTAATTCATGGTTGATCAACATATCTCCGAACTCACGGTTGGTGATATTCACGCGGTATCTTCCGGCTGCCGGTTCAATAACCCATTGATAAGAAGGTATTCGGTCGGGACATTCGGCGTCTTCTTCGAGTGGAAGCCATTGCGGGGTATAAGTTCCGTTATATATCTGGATACCCAGCGCACGTCCTCTTTGATCCCAGATTGTATAGACGCCTTTTGCGGGAATCCAATAGTCTGTCAGCATCTGCTTGCAATTGTTGAGATTGAAAAAGATACGAGTCCTCGAAGGATGATTTGCTACGGTCATCATGCTACTCTCGCCGCTGTTCAAATCCTGGTAACGGACAATCAAAGCATAATGGATGGTATCGTTATATAAGCCGTAGTAATAATCTTCTAACGTATCTATACGATAAAGTGACGGGCCATCATCTACGAAAGATGCGCTTGCATATGTGGTCTGTGTGTCATGCTTTGCATAATAAGCGTTAATCACGAGGCTGTCTTCGGATGGGAAATAGATAAAGCGGTAACTATAGTTATAATCCTCATCGTCAAGACCTTCTATATCCCCGTATCTTAAATTCAGATATTGCTCGGTCATTGTATTGTTATACTTATCCGGATCATCTGCTTCATCCAAGTTGGAGTTAAAAATATAACCTAACGGCGTTGTAGCTGTTTCGGAATCATATACGGCCACATTCAAATAATCGTCACGGTCTACGCCCGGTATAACTGCGGGAAGCGTATTACTTTGCTCGACTCTCAAGAAATAATCCGCGAACACATTGGGTTGTTTCGTCGCCGGATCAAAATTGAGTTTGATATTTTTTTTGCCATCCCCATATCCTAAGAGCATATTAAAATCTTCCTCCATCATTACAAACGGAGAAACTTTCCTGATAGAAAACTTCAGGAAACCGTCGATAGCTTCAGCTAAAAATACATCAACGTCCACCACCTTATTTGAAAGCAGTCCGGTAGGCAAACCGGCGTTAGGCCCGGTCTCAAATATTTGCGCTGAAACTACGCGCATTTGACCATCTTCCAAGCGACGAAACGGCTGTTTGCTATTAAGCATATCATTCTTATACCCATAGGAATACATCCAGCCCTGGTCTTGTCCGCTGACATAAGTAACGTCTGCTATGTCGTATTCCAAATCCAATTCAAAAATTTTGTTCATGAAGTGGAAAGTCGGAAGCTGACCTAATTCATGCGTATCCAACAAATCGATGCACCACATCGAAGCCTGAAGATCAACCACATTCGCTTGGTCCACCTGAAAATCTTCTCTGAGATCTTTGATGCTAATCATCTTGACCTGCCCCATTTCGGTGACTGCCAAGACGATGGTATCCCGCACATCATCAGTAAAATTTCCAAGAGACACATCTTGAGGCGCTACTCTAAAACTTCCCGTAGTTCTATCATAATACAGGAACGGGCCGTATTGGCCGCCAGCATTAGGTACGGTGTCAAACGTTGCCGCAACACGGCCATAGTCATCCAATAAAATAGAGTCAACCAAAATGTGATACATTCCTTTTGACATGCCGTCGCCAGGAAGCGATTTCACGAGTTCGCCGATACTTCTTTGAGCGACACTCCTAGCTTGGACGTTATACGCTATCGAGAATAGCATAAACGCGGCTGCTAATAAAGTAAAAATCTTTCTGTTCATAATAATTTAATTTAAATTAGTACTAAAATTTATTTGTTTTTTAATCTCTTATTCTCTCTCTTTTTCAACATAGCTTCCATAAAGTTAACCTATATCGGGACAAAAGTACACATTCCTTTGAAATCAATCATCCGAATGATGCGTTTTTTTTTCGTTTTTTTTCGGTTTATTATCCAAATAGGGACTTTCTTGTACAAAACCCCAACTTTTGATAACAAATTTTTTTTCTTCCGATTTTCCTGCGTTTTCAATCATTTTATTCAATCTCTATCGTTAACTCCATCTTTATATGTACGTGCGTACATTATATTAATATTATTGCTGTTTTTCATCCTTTCGAGCCGAAACCCGGACTCGAACCGGGGACCTATTCATTACGAATGAATTGCTCTACCAACTGAGCCATTTCGGCCTTTATTGCGATTAACATCTATCTATCAACTCTTTATGTTACTAAATTCTAAAAAATGCATTTTACGCCTGCAAAGATACTACTTATTCTAATTCCGCAAAAATTTTTTTCGAAAAATTTTGCAAGTCTTGCTCTAAATTTTTCATCAGCCTCCCTTCGGACAGTCCGTCCGATCCTTCCAACGCGAAAAGCGTCTCTATCTCATTGAAATTGTCATCTACCAGCACAACTTTGAAAGGCCTCATAAACATTGGGTTATCAAACACTTTGCGCGTTTTTAAAGCCGCAAGGGAGACGCGGATGAAATGAACAGCCTGCTTGTAGAGACGCATGCCTTTCTCCGCGCGCTCAACCCAATCGTAGATGATATTTTTCTCAAGCAAATTTTCATGCTCGTCATAGACGAGCGCTTCGCCGGCTTCCATATCCAACTGAACGTGCAAAGACCAGACGAGTTGTCCGCCGTTTGAAGTAGCCAGCTTAGCGAAAGCATTCGTAAAGATAGCTTCTAATAAAGTCTGAACTTTTGGTTTCTCTTTTCCTGTCAACATCATTAAATCTCTGAAACGAATCAATTAGGGGATGCAAAGATAACACTTTTTTTTAAATTGCAAATTTTTTTTAAATTTTTTTTAAAAAAATTTTCCTTTCCCCTTTCTCCTTACTCCTTTCCCCTTTCCCCTTACTCCTTACTCCTTACTCCTTACTCCTTTCTCCTTACTCCTTTCTCCTTATTCATTGTTCATTGTTAAAGTTCCAATGCCCTGATAGATAAAGCCCATCTCCTTCAATTCGGCGGGATCGTAGATATTGCGTCCGTCGATGATAAGGGGGGTGTTCATTTTTTCTTTGATAAGGTTCCAGGCAGGCAGGCGAAATTCTTTCCATTCGGTGGCTAACAGTATGGCGTCGGCTTGTTCGACTGCTTCATAGATTGTGTCGGCATATCGGATACGGTCACCTAAGCGGCGTCGAGCTTCGGTCATAGCGATAGGGTCGTAGGCTGTCACCTCGCACCCTGCCTTCAACAGGTCATCGATAATCACTAATGACGGCGCCTCGCGCATATCGTCGGTTTCGGGTTTGAACGACAAGCCCCACAATGCGATGCGTTTACCTGCCAAGACGTCGCCATAGAAATGGCTAAGTTTTTGAAATAACACATGTTTTTGTGTTTCGTTCACTTTTTCTACGGCCTGTAATATTTGCATGGGACGTCCGGCATCGGCTGATGTTTTGATCAGCGCCTTTACATCTTTCGGGAAACAGGAGCCGCCATAACCGCATCCCGGGTAAAGGAAACTGCGTCCGATACGCGAATCGGCGCCGATACCCTTGCGAACCATCCCTACATCGGCGCCTGTCGTTTCACACAGGTTGGCTATTTCGTTCATAAAGCTGATCCGCGTAGCCAGCATTGCGTTGGCTGCGTATTTTGTCATTTCTGCTGACGGCACATCCATGAATATCACGGGGAAGTTGTTCAACATAAACGGATGATACAGTTTGGTCATCAGTTTTCGCGCCCTTTCGGATTCGACGCCTACAACTACGCGGTCGGGGCTCATGAAGTCTTTTACGGCAGCGCCTTCTTTCAAAAATTCGGGATTGGAGGCGACGTCAAAGTCGATAGATACGCCTCGTTTTTCCAGTTCTTTGCTTATCGTCTGTTTGATACGTACCGCTGTGCCTACCGGCACTGTACTCTTTGTCACGACTAAGGTATATTTTCGGATATGTCGTCCGATGGTACGCGCTACGTCGAGCACATGCTTCAGATCGGCGCTACCGTCGTCATCGGGAGGCGTCCCTACTGCGCTAAAAATGACGTCCACCTCATTTATCGTTTCCGACAGGTCGGTTGAGAAATGAAGCCGCCCGTTTTTACTGTTTTTGCGGACGAGTTCTTCCAATCCGGGCTCATAGACGGGGATGGTCCCGTTCTTCAGTCGTTTGATTTTTTCCGCATCGATGTCCACACAATATACGATTGTCCCCATTTCGGCAAAACATGCGCCGGTCACAAGCCCCACATACCCTGTTCCTACAATTGCTATTCTCATACGTTCCTTAATTTTGGGGGCAAAGTTATCAATAATTTTTAATAAAAATATTTTCACGCTGAATGGCTGGTTTTCCTTTGGGCGCTTCAATGGAGAAAGTATAATAATAAACCGGATTATCCGTTATAGGTGTGGGATATTTCAGTTGTCAGTTGTCAGTTGTCAGTTGTCAGTTGTCAGTTGTCAGTTCTCAGTTTCAATTATTTTTTCACTTCGTAAAAAGACACATTATTTGATTTTTAACACTAAGGTACGTTCAGTTATTCAAATGAGTATTACAGGCTTGCGGAAAGATTTTATAAACAGGCAATTCTATAACCTGATTGTATTTGCGCTTATATTCGGCGTGATATTCTACGACAGTATCGACGCTTTAGGCTTCAGTTATGTTGACGAGATTTGCGCCCTGCTGTTACTGATTTTATTCGGATACATGGTATTAGGCACAAAATCATGGGAGTTTAATAAAGCGTTTCTTTTCGTTATCGCCGTTTTCCTGTTTTACTTAGTCTATTCGTTTGTCATCCAATCGAATGCAAAAGGGGCTATTCTGACGGATTTCGTGATACAGAGCAAGCCCTATCTATCTTTTTTCTGCGTATACGCGATGCGGCCTGTTTTTTCGGAGAATCAAAAAACAATCATCCGGCAATTGATCGTTTTATGCAGCCTGTATGTATTTGTCATAGGGGCTATCAGTTTGGTTTATTACGAGGTTATTACATATACTTTCGGGCACGTTTCGAGGGTAGCCACCGCCTCAACCGTTTTGGCTATGTTATATCTCTATTGCAGCAACTTCACAAAAAAGGACAAGTATGTTTTTATCTTCATTCTTGCTATCGGCCTCTTGTCGACGCGCTCCAAGCATTTCGGTTTTTTTGCGATATCTACCTTGATCGTTTTATATTTCAATAACGTAACGAAGATGAAATTCAACTTCCGAAATGTATTGTTTTTTATGGCCGCATTTGGGGTAACTATCTTAGTGTCATGGAATAAGATCAACTACTACTTCATTACCGGCGGATTCGGTTCCGGACGTGAGGCAGATAACCTCTATGCTCGCATGGCGCTTTACTATTATGCGATACCCATACTAAAAGACTATTTTCCTTTCGGCAGCGGTTTTGCCTCGTATGCGACGTATACATCCGGCACAAGTTATTCATCTATCTATACGAAATATGATATGAATAATATGTTCGGTCTTACCAAATCTAATCCGGCTTTTATATCTGACACCTATTATCCTGTGTTGGCGCAGTTCGGATTTGTTGGCGTCGTCTTGTTCTTCTCATTTTGGATATACCTTTTGAAACGCGCTATCAAACTTTATACGAAAGGATTTCTTAAAGAATCGGTAATGGCTATCCTGATAATTCTGTTTTTCCTTATCGAATGCACTTCCGATGCCACGTTGACCCATAACAGAGGTATGTTTATGATGATGCTTTTAGGTTTAACCTTTGCAGAACGCGGAGATGTAAAGACGTAGCATGCTACGTCTCTACGGAAGAGATGCGACAGGACATAAAGAGAAGAAAAAAATTGAAAATTATTCATTGTTCAAAGAAAATGAAGATATTGATTGTAAACAAGTTTTATTACCCTCGGGGCGGTGATTGCACGGCGGTATTCGGGTTGGAACAATTGTTGAAAGACAAAGGTCATGAAGTAGCCATATTCAGTATGCAAAAGTCGGAAAACACGCCATCGCGATGGGAGAAATATTTCCCAAAAGAGGTGAATTTCTCGTTTTCCTTTTCATTGACTTCTTTATTTTCATCCATCTCACGGATTTTATCGGCTGTGGGACGGCTCTTTTACTCGCCGGAGACAGTCCGCAAATTCAAGCGATTGCTTGCCGATTTTCAGCCGGATATAGTTCATTTGCATAACATCCATTCCTATCTTTCGCCGATAGTCGCACAAATTGCGCATCAGAAACGAATCCGTGTCGTATGGACGTTACACGATTACAAGCTGATCTGTCCGAACTATACCTGCCTCAGAAACGGTAAAAACTGTGAGATATGTTTTCATAAAAAATTCAATGTCGTCCGTCACAAATGTATGAAGAACAGCCACATTGCCAGCGTGTTAGCTTACTTGGAAGCCCGCTGGTGGAATCGCAAAAAATTATCCCGTCTAACGAAAACCTTTATCACTCCGAGTCGTTTTATGAAAACTAAAATGACGGATGCCGGTTTTTCGGCCGCAAAAATTGAAGTCTTACCGAATTTTATGCCCGGCAAGTATGCCTGTTCTGCCGAAAAAGAAGATTATTATTGTTATACCGGTCGGATATCGGAAGAGAAAGGTCTTGATACATTGCTTGAAGCCGCCCGTCAATTACCTTATCATCTGAAAATTATCGGTGAGGGGCCGATGCTTGAAAAATACAGGGAGCGCTATATGAGTCGTCAGATCGAGTTTTGCGGTTACATGCCGCAGGACAAATTATATGAGGTAGTACAAAAAGCGCTTTTCTTAGTCATCCCTTCGGTATGGTATGAGAACAACCCTTTCAGCGTTATTGAGGCGTTAAGTTTAGGGACGCCCGTGCTGGGCGCACAGACCGGAGGTATCCCCGAATTGATTACGGAAGGTGTGAACGGATACCTTTTTACCCCCGGTGATCATGTCGCACTAAGGGATACAATTCATGCATTGTTTACCGCTGACAAAAACAAGTTTGATTATAAAAATATAACGTCCGCAGCATATAATAAATTCTCTCCGGATACGTTTTACAGTAAACTAATAAACATTTATAGCCATTTTTAAATTATGCTTAAAAATACTATACAAGGAAGCCTTATAACAACGTTCCGATGCAATGCCGGGTGTAACATGTGTAATATCTGGCGTCATCAGACAAAAGAAAATGAAGAACTCACTGCAGCCTTTTATCAATCGTTACCGGCAGGATTACGCATCAATATCACTGGCGGAGAGCCGATGTTGCGTAAAGATATTGATACGATTTTTGAAAGTTTGTATCACAAATCCTCCTTATTAGAGCTAAGCACCAATGGATACTATACGGAAAAGATCGTTGCACTCGCCAAAAAGTATCCCAAGATTTTGATACGTGTGAGTTTGGAAGGCCTGCCTAAACTGAACGATTCCAAAAGGGGTACTCCCGACGGCTTCGACCATGCCTTGCGAACGATGCTCGAACTGAAGAAGACAAAATGTAAAAATATCGGTTTCTCTGTCGTCATATCTCCTGACAACTACACAGACCTGCTTCACTTGTACGACATATGCGTTGCTTTGGACGTTGAACTCGGCAATTCGGCTGTTCATAACTCCTGGTATTTCCACAAGAAAGACAATAAGGTCAAGAGCGATGAAGCGTTGGCGCAACATGAACTGTTTGTGAAAGCCCTTTTGACATCAAAGCGACGCAGTCTGAGAGGTCGTCTGAAAGACTACGGGCGCGCATATTTCAACAAAAGCATACACCTGCGGCTTAAAGGCGACGATTCCGATTACCGCCCTCCCTGTGGCGCCTTGACGGATTTCTTTTTTATCGACCCTTTCGGGAATGTGACCCCGTGCAACGGTTCGGAAGAAAAATGGGTCATTGGTAACATCAAAGAAAATTCGTTAGAGGAGATCATGCGTTCCGACCGGGCCAAAGAGATAGCCATAAAAGTATCGGATTGCAAACGTAACTGCGCATTTATTGTCACCGAGCGTCACGACATGGCCCGCAGGCCCTGGAAACCCATCCTATGGATAATCAGAAACAAAATACGCATAGCCCGCCGCAAATCCATCCAGTGGTAATTAGTTTTCAGTTTTCAGTTTTCAGTAATTAGTTTTCAGTTTTCAGTTTTCAGTTTTCAGTAATTAGTTTTCAGTAATTAGTTTTCAGTTTTCAGTTTTCAGTTTTCAGTTGTTAGTTTTCAGTTTTCAGTTTTCAGTTAGCAGTTAGCAGTTAGAGTTATTCCGTAATTCGTAATTCGTAATTCGTAATTCTTAATTCGTAATTCCTAATTCTTAATTCCTAATTCTTAATTCCTAATTCTTATATTCTTAATTCTTAATTCTTAATTCTTAATTGAAAAAAATCTATGTGTTTGGGACGAGGGGATTCCCGTTAGTACAGGGCGGGGTGGAAAAGCATTGTGAAAATCTTTATCCGCTCATAGCTAAGGATGCAACAGTGATTGTCTATCGTCGTAAGCCATACATCAAGCTCTCAAAAGACGCTCACTATAGCGGTATTCGATTTGTAGACCTGCCTTCTACGCGGATCAAGGGATTCGAGACGGCATGGCATTCATTGCTGTCGACCTTGCATATCCTGACGCAACCTCCCGGTATTGTTCATATTCATAACATTGGGCCGGCGCTCTTCTCGCCTATCCTGCGCCTTTTCGGAAGAAAGGTTATATTAACCTATCACACCCCTAATTATGAGCATGAAAAATGGAATCTCGCAGGACGGGTCATACTCAAAATATGCGAGAAAATCGCACTAAGACATGCCTATGCTATTGTGTTTGTCAATCGCTTCCAGATGGAAAAATTCTCCGCCCGTATTAGCCGGAAATCCCGTTATATACCGAATGGCGTTGAAGCGCCTGAAATTTCAACTTCGGTCGAATATTTAAAAAAATGGGGGCTTCACGATTCAAAATACCTCCTGTCGGCAGGAAGAATTACGCCTGAAAAAGGGTTTGACCTCCTTATAAAAGCCTTTATGTCTATCCAAACGGAATATAAGTTAGTCATTGCCGGCAGGACAGAGGCCGAAACAAACTACTACAAACAGCTAACAGATTTAGTTGATAAGCAAAATATTATCTTTACCGGATATGTATATGGGGAGGAGTTAAGGCAATTATATACAAACGCAGCCATATATGTCATGCCGTCGATAAACGAAGGATTCCCGTTGGTATTATTGGAGGCGATGAGTTATCGTCTTCCCTTGATCGTCAGCGACATCCCCGCGACCCATTTAGTTGCGCTCCCTGCGTCGTGTTATTTTCCTGTTGGCGATGTTGATGCTTTAAAAGAAAAGCTAACTGCCTTCATGCAAGCAGGTCAAAGCAGGGAACCTGTCACCTACGATTTATCACCTTTCGATTGGAATCAGATCGCAGAACAAACCCTAAGCCTCTATTATTAAGGGGCTCTTTTATATTCTTCTTTTATAGCGACAAATAAATCTTTTGCGAACAGATACCCGACGGGGACGACAAGTGTAAGGACCATGATGCCGATAGCGGCAAATAATTTACGGGGGCCGACAGTTCTTTTCAGGATATAGGGAGGTTCTATCCTACGGGCGCGCTCTGTTTGCTTGCCTAATGAGAGGCTTGTCTCTTCTCTTTTTTGCAATAACAGGATATAAATACCCTGTAATATCTCCTGGTTGCGAACAAAATTTACATATTCGCGTTCTTTTTCGGGAACTGATTTCATCTTTGCCTCCAACTGTCGTTCTTTCGACTTCAAGTCGGCCAATGATTTCGATGCGCTTTTTCGGGTGTTCTCCACCATGGTATAAACGCCTTCACGAAGCAATTCCACCTGTCTGTTAGCCCTTATATACATCAGATTTTTTTCGTTTGCACTTTTGAGAAACCGGTCTCGTTCGATGATCGCTCTGTTATATTGAGAGACGATGCCCTTTTCGCCTTCTTCCACCGAAAAAACCGAAGGAACAGTTTTATTTTTGTTTTCCGGATCTCTGACATACTCATCTAACAGATCGATTTGATAAGCCAACACTTCCGCCTGAATAATTGCAGTTTGAATCTCTTTGAATGTTTCGCCGTACAAAGTCACATCAGCATCTAACAAGGTCATGTCATTCTTTGTCTTAAAGGCTTCTATTTCGGCTTCCACCTCTGCCAGTTTGGTTTGTACCTCCGACATGCGGGTGTCGACATAGGTCATTGTTTTCTGGTCTTCTGTCCGCTTATAGGCTTCCATATCTTCGTTGTAATTGTCAATGAGTGAGTTAAGCATATCTATCCCCCGTTGCTTCGCGTGGTCGGTATACGACATGATAAGCACATTGGATGCGCTGGAAACATCTTCTATCGTTATACTCTTACTTATACTCTCGGCCAACCAACTGGCAGGCATACATTTTATCTTCATTATAAATGACCCTTTGTTAGCGCCGTCATTGTCAAAATCAAGTGTAAAAACATCATTGCCTACTTTTATGGTCGTTGGGAGGGATGGACAGGTAAAGGTTTCGTTCAATCCTCCCAAATAGGTTTTCGTCTTTATTTTGACATGACCGGGAGAAACGGATACCGTAAGACGAATCTCATCCTGAAGGTTTGCCATCGTCGCCGGTTCGGCCGACAATTTCAATGGCGCTTCCCTGTACATATTATAAAAAGAATATGGCGTTGAATAAGTGACATTGATTCCCAATTCAAGAATCATCATACGCAAAAGCCGGTTAGAGGCCAAAATCTCCATTTCATCTTCTACATTGATCATTCCTGCGCTCGCTCCTATTCCAAAAGATTTCATCAGGCCGGCAGCGCCGGAGATGCCGACACCCGACATGCCCGAATCCTTTTCGTCCTGAAGCAAAATACTTGTCACAAACTTATAGGTTCGCGGATAAAATTTCAAATAAAGGATTGCCGGAATAAATGAAAGGACAAAGACTAATAGAAACATCTTCCATCGGCGAAGGTATCTGACTAAAATCGTATTCAAATTGATTGTATCCATAAAGTTTCGGTTTTTTTCTATCACGAATGACACATTCGTAATTCATAATTCTTATCTATTTTGTCCTCTTATAGTTAGCGTTGCTGTTATAAGCGCCGTCACAGCTGTAATACACGCCGATAACAAGGCTACCAGGGTACTGTCGACTTCCGTCACTTTCGAACTTCTTTTTTGCGCATCGTTAGGCAACACATAAACCATGTCATTTTGTTGCAGGTAATAATAGGGCGAGGCAAAAATCATGGGGTCGGTCAGGTCCATTCTGACATGAATTTTTTGGCCGTTATTATCCCTGTGAAGCCATACATTTTTTCGGTCGGCATATATCGTCAGGTCGCCTGCTTTAGCGATTAAGTCAAGAATCGACATACGCGCCTCTTTGATGGTATAGAGGTCGGGTGTATTGACCTCCCCTATGATACCGACTTTGAAATTAGCAACTTGGACACTGATTACCGCACTTGGCGCAGTTTCCCAAATTAGCTCTTCTAACAGTCTGATTGTCTCGTTGATAGACAAACCGGCTACAGGTATCCTTCCTAACACCGGGAAATTGATTGTTCCGGCTTCATCCACTAAATAGGTGAAGAGGTTTTGCGTGGTCGCTGCAATACCTATTTCGTTCTCACCCGGCATGTAATACCCGAAAGGAGCCGGAGAGAATGGCGCTACATTATCCCTTTCAGGCGAAGTAACATAGATAATTAAAGCATCATCAACACATATCCGGGGTACATATTTCTGGTCCATTAACGCTCGCTGTTCGTCTGTCAGGTTTTCTATCCCCTGAAAATAAGCGATGTTTTGAGGCGTCCGGCAGGCGCCGAACAGCAGAATTAAAAATACCGCAGCACAAAAATTAAACTTCATAAATGATTTTCATAAAAAACAACTTTTTTCATAAAACGAAGCAGTTGGCAGATTATTGCTTTTTGGGGAATATTATTCACAGCCGTTGAAAAAAACAACAAACGCAATTATTCAAAAAAATTCCCGTTAATGATAAAAAACATGAGCACAGATCGAAACAGACAATTAGTGAAAGACGTCGTTATCTATGGGATCGGCAACATAGGGAGTAAGTTTCTGACCATGTTACTTTTTCCCTTACTGTCTTTTTATATAGCGCGCGAAGAAATCGGCTATTATGACATCTCATTGGAAGCGATTCTTTTCCTGTTGCCGCTCACTACGTTGCAAATGCGCGAATCAACTTTCCGCCTGTTGATAGATACGACCGACGAATCCTACCGGAAAAGCATTTTATCTACTACCCTGTTCATCGAAACCGTTATTTTCGCAGTGATACTTGTACTCGCCGCTATTCTGCCTTTTTTCTTTACTATCCGCTACTTTCCGTTGATTATACTGTCTATTTACGCTTACAGTTTCTATGAAATATACATCCAGGCTGTCCGTTCCGTCTATTCTTCTACCCAATTTGTCGTGGCCAATATTATCTGTTCCTTCTTTTCTGTCTCGTTTGTTCTCGTGCTCTACTTCGTCTTCAAAAGAGACATTATTGAAGCGTTATTTGCAGGGAATATCCTGTCGCGCATCACGGCGATGTTAATCATCGAGTTGCCACGTCGGAAGGTGGTCGGGGTTTTTTCTATCCGTTATGTAAAAAAACAATCCCTGAAAGAGATATTCAGCTATTCCATACCCATGTTGTGGACTGCTGTGTCTTTCGCTGTCATTACGTCGTCCGGCAAGTTTATCGTTAATTATTTTGGGGGTAACGAAAATAGCGGCGTCCTGGCCCTTTCCCAAAAATATATGGTTATCCTGTTAATACTCGGTCTGTCATTCTATCAGGCATGGCAAGTGACAGCCGTAAAAAATTACAATGAGAAAGGCAGTGAAAAGTTTTTTTCGGAGGTATTCAACAAATATGCTGTCGTTCTTTGCCTGCTTGTCTTAGTTATCTCGTTTGGCTTACGTTCGTTCAAAGCCTATCTGTTGGGTTCAGACTTTTATCAAAGTGCAGACCTGATCTATTTATATTGCGCCAGCGCCCTGTTCTTCTGTTTGTCCATTTTTTTTGAAGTCACCTACCAATGCACCAAACAAACCTCCAAGATACTTTATTCCATCATTTCGTGCGCTATTATAACGCTTCCGTTAACAATCATATTAACGAAATATTTCGGTATGCTTGGTAATTTGACGGCATTGACGATTGCCTATTCATACCTGTTCGTATTCAGATACTTCCAGACGAAATCGACGCTGCCGATACAGCTTAAAAAAGAATTTTTCCTGTCGTCAGCCGGATTAGTAACCGGAGGCGTCATTTTCTATGGCGCTCATAACCGCTTGGTCGATTATCTGATTTTCTTTATCGCCGCCCTGTTATTGTGCTATTTTCTATTTATTTCCCGCAATATGTATGCACGGATTACAAAGGATTCCCGCCTTAGCGGGGATGACGTGGGGGGTGGAGATTCGCCATGACGTTTTTGTATTCAATGATTTTCTTTGCGCAACAGGTATTGGTTAATTTATCCCGATAGTTGATACAATTGTCGACATAAAACGTATTATTTTCAATTATTTCCACCAAGTCCGAGGCATCCCACCCGTCCTTTGCAATTCCTAACTTTTCTTTCCGGATGTAATCGGCCGATGCAGGCACTAAATTGGTGACCACCGGCGTACCCGATACGATTGCTTCCGGAATAGAAACCATATTCAGGTCTTGCCTTGTATCGATTAAAAAAGCATACGATTCTTTTATCCTGTCGTTCAACTCTTTCTGATTCAAGAATCCCAGGAAGGCAACGTTATCCTGCAAGTTCAATTGCTTAACCCGTTCATCTAAAACGCGCTTATACTCCCCCCAGCCAACTATCAGTAATCGTACGTCCTCATATCCTTTGATCCGGATCAATCGGCTGTATTTCTCAATGATGCTTTCGACATTCTTTCGATAAATCAGTCTCGACGAACTGATCAATTGCCGCTTCTTTGTCGTTGAGAACCGGAAGCGTGAGATGTTGATGCCATGGTCGACATAACCGGGTGTTACGTTCTTCATGTAACGGCGAATAAAAAGACGGGCTTTTTCTGAGCGGGGAATAACACATTGGACTTTTCGCATAAACAACGGGACGATGATCCGGTGCCATAACAAGGAAGGCGCTTTTTTAAAAAAACGCTGGTGATAGCACATCTCTTGCCATATCACGGTTTTGGAAGGACATACAAGGGCCGTAAATAAAGTGAAAAATGAAAACACTTCGCTACTGACAATCAGATCATATTTATGATGATTGCCTTTCAGGTATTTAAAAAAATCGAAAGATACCGGTAACAAAGCCGGTCGAAATAATCGCCTAAGCGTTGACTTGAAAAATAAGACTTCGAAATCATAATCCGTTTCTTCCGGAACGGGTTTATAGTCGGTTGCCGCCGCCAACGTCACCTGATGCCCGTTTGCAATAAACCCCAAACAAAAGGAATAGATCATCGTCTCCTTGATCGTTCTGATTTCAGGAATGGCATATTTCTCAAAAGTAAAGAGTATTGGATTGACTATTAGCAGTTTCATACTAATCTAATTTCAGGACTGCCAGGAAGGCTTTCTGGGGCACTTCGACGGTACCGATTTGCTTCATACGCTTTTTGCCTTCTTTTTGTTTTTCGAGCAGTTTGCGTTTGCGTGACACATCACCCCCATAACACTTAGCCGTCACATCCTTGCGAACGGCCTTCACCGTCTCACGGGCGATAATTTTCGCGCCGATAGCTGCCTGAATCGCAATGTCGAACTGCTGTCGGGGGATGAGTTCTTTCAACTTTTCACACATTCGGCGACCGAATGCCACGCTATTATCAAAATGCGTCAGCGTGGAAAGGGCATCCACAGCGTCGCCGTTCAGCAATATATCCAACTTGACTAATTTCCCCGGCCTATAATCGTGCAGATGATAGTCGAACGAAGCATATCCTTTGGAAATACTTTTGAGCTTGTCGTAGAAATCGATAACGATCTCGCCTAAGGGGAGATCATAGACAATTTCGATGCGATTACCTGTAATATATTCCTGCCGCACCAATATGCCGCGTTTCCCCAGACATAATGTCATGATCGGGCCTATATAAGTCGTTTGGGTGATCACCGATGCACGAATAAACGGTTCGTCGATGCGTTCTATTTGCGCAGGGTCGGGCAGTCCCCCCGGGTTATGCACTTCTATGCAGTTGCCTTTGCGATCATATACATTATACGACACATTAGGCACGGTCGTAATGACATCCATATTAAATTCGCGGTCTAAACGTTCCTGTATTATCTCCATGTGAAGCAGGCCTAAAAACCCACATCGGAAGCCGAAACCTAAGGCGACGGAGCTTTCGGGTTGGAACGTCAGTGAAGCATCGTTGAGTTGCAGTTTTTCCAAGGAGTTTCTCAGGTTTTCAAATTCTTCAGGGTCAATGGGATAGACGCCGGCGAAGACCATTGGCTTCACTTCTTCAAATCCGGCAATACCTTCTGTTGTCCCGTTCTTTACGTGGGTGATAGTATCCCCTACCCGCACCTCTTTCGACGATTTGATGCCGGAGATGATGTAACCTACATCGCCGGTACGCACTTCGTTACGGGGCTGCATCTCTAACTTCAGCGCCCCTACCTCGTCGGCATCGTATTCTTTTTCGGTAGCTACAAACTTAACCAGGTCGCCCTTGCTGATTATACCGTTCACTACTTTAAAATAGGCGATGATCCCTCGAAACGGGTTGAAGACGGAATCGAAAATCAGACATTGCAACGGCGCTTCCGGATCGCCTTTCGGAGCAGGTATCCGTTCGATAATGGCGTTCAGGATATCAAAGACGCCTTCACCTGTCTTACCGCTGGCGCGTATGATCGTATGACGCGGACATCCGAGCAATTCAAATATCTGGTCTTCGACTTCATCCGGCAGCGCGCTCGGCAGGTCGATTTTGTTGATCACAGGTATGATCTCAAGGTCGTTGTCGATAGCCATATACAGGTTGGAAATCGTCTGAGCCTGAATGCCTTGCGCAGCGTCTACAATCAGCAACGCCCCCTCACAGGCGGCAATAGAACGCGATACCTCGTATGAGAAATCGACATGTCCCGGCGTATCAATCAGATTCAGTATATAATTCTCATCCTTATATTCATATTCCATCTGTATGGCATGACTTTTGATGGTGATACCGCGCTCGCGCTCCAAATCCATACTGTCCAACACCTGATTCTGCATATTTTTTTCGTCAATCGTATGGGTGTATTCAAGCAAACGATCAGCTAATGTACTCTTTCCGTGGTCAATATGCGCAATAATACAAAAATTCCGAATGTGATCCATTGAAGTAATTCTTATTTTTGGCGCAAAGTTATAAAAAAATGTTGTTTTTGAAAAAAACTTGTCCTATCTTTGATGTTTGAAATAAACAATTGAAAATAAAAAATGGTAAGATGAACAGCCCGAAAGTCTCAATTATTGTGCCGGTTTACAACATCGAAAAGTATTTTTCGCATTGTATGGATTCCTTATTGAATCAATCCTTACAGGATATAGAAATTGTTTTGGTAGATGATGGCTCGCCCGATCGTTGTCCGGCGATGTGTGACGAATTTGCCATGCAGGACCCAAGAGTAAAGGTCGTTCACAAAGAAAATGAGGGGGCGGGGTTTGCGCGAAATTCCGGTTTAGCGTTAGCTGTGGGAGAATATGTTGCCTTTGTGGACCCCGATGATTATATGGCTTTGAACGCCTTCGAGCGACTGTATACGGCAGCGATGGCAACAAATGCGGATGTCGTATATTCTTCCAGCTATCTTTTCAATAATCAAGGTTATACATGGAGAGAAACAAATATAAACAAAGAACTGCGATACGATACAAGGGAGGAGATAAGGAGACGTATGCTTGATATGATTGCAAAACCTCCCAAGTCGGGAAATAACTGGGATGTTCAAAATTCGGTTTGGAGCGCCTTGTATCGCCATAGCCTGTTCAAAAAGTTCAATCTCTTGTTTCCAAGTGAAAGGGTTTTGATTACAGATGACTTATGGTTTAATTTGAATTATCTATTACATTGCACATGCGTTATCTCCATTCCCGATCCGCTTTATTACTTCAGATTCAATCCATTGTCCCTTACTAACATCGTAAGATCGGATAAAATAACCAAAAGCCATTATTTCTACCAGCACCTGTTAGCGTTTCTGAAAGCAAATGATTTTGGTGCGGAAGGCTATTTAAGGGCAACAAGGCTGTTTATTGAAATTTCAAGAGTCGCCATATCTCAATTTGTACAATCATCGCTTCCGCGTAAAGAAAAGATACAATGGTTAAAATTGACGGCAAATCAGCCTTTTTGGGGCGAAATAGCCGCTTCATTTCCCTACCGGCAACTACCGCTGAAGTATGCCCTGCACTTTTATTTGCTGTACAAACGCTCCTATCGTCTGCTGTATTATTATGCGAAATTGTTTTGTACGCTAAAGCAATTGTTAATGCAGTGTAAAATGTTTATAAACAAATAATTATTTTATCGTTAACTGAAAGATGACAACAAAAGAAGTACAATCTACCTGCGGGCAAATCATTCAATCGCTCAATCAAAAGGAACTGAAAATAGCCTTCGATTCGTTGAATCGGTTAGTTGCCGAATCGCACACCTATCTGTTTCAGGACAGGCTATTTGAGTTGCAAGAGACCTACAGGCAACTGCTCCATTACTATATTGTCGGCACAACCGACCCAATGCGGCAGAAAATCTTTGCAGAACTGATGGCGTCGACTTATGAAATAACAGACCGGATTTTGTGGCAAATAATGTCGATTGATTCGCTTGATTTGTATTACTCTATTCGCCGGACACTGTCTATTAAGCCGGAAAACATTAAGCAATTGACGATTACTATCCGCTCTGCTTTCGACATCCAAAACATCACCCTTGCCGAATCGTTACTGCCAAGACTGTTCAAAGTATTGTGGACGGCGCCCTCCCTGTCGGACGACGACATGAACAGCCTGCAACAATCGCTGCTCTGCCAGGATACTATCCTCGGCGATACCGACAATACCGGTTATATGTCCCTCGTAAACTGCCAGATAGTCTCTGCGCTCTTAGTGGGTCTTCAGACTTTTTTCGATAAAAAGAAACTGCTATTGCTTTTCGATGCGGCAGGCAGCAACGATGATGAAGTCAAAATACGCGCGTACATAGGAATCTTGATCACATGCTACCGCTATCAACAACGGATTGATTATTATCCCGACATCCAATATCGCTTAGACATGCTTTCGGAAAATATGGATTTTAAGAAAAAAATCTATCTGATAATACTTCGTTTTATCCTGTCGCGCGATACTGAAAAAATAACTGCCAAAATGAGGGAGGAGATCGTTCCTGAAATGATGAAACTCAATCCTAAGATTAACCCGCAATCGTCGCCAAAGGACCTCTCACCTGAATTTTTTGATCTTGAGATGAACCCCGAATGGATAGAGAAATTTGAGAACTCCCCATTAGGGAAAAAATTGGAGGAATTTAGCCAACTTCAGGATGAAGGTGCGGATGTGATGCTTTTCAGCTTTGTCAATCTCAAACATTTTCCTTTTTTCAACGAGATAAGCAACTGGTTTTTGCCGTTCCATAAAGGATTATCGTTCACATCCGAATCAACACTTTACAATAACACATTGGAAATAATGATGAATGTAGGGTTGATGTGTAATTCTGACCTCTATTCGTTTTATTTCAGCACGAAAATGCTGCACAAAGAAGGACATTCTACAATGATTGAGAAGTTGGATAGCCAGTTACTTGAATGGCAACAGCAGAAAAAAGCCGACCTGCAGACACGCGATGACAAGACTGAACGTACCATCGGTCATTATATCCAAGACCTGTACCGTTTCTATAAACTGTATCCCCGCCGAAACGAATTTCAGGATATCTTTACACAACCATTTGACTTTCACAATCTACCTGTCCTCCAACGCTATTTCTCCGATACGAATGACTTGCTGAATATCGCGGAATATTATCTCCGCAAAAATTATTTCGACGACGCCTTAGTAGTCTATCTTCGCCTGACCGACAAAATCGAAGCGGATGAGATGCTCTACCAGAAAAAAGGTTATTGCCGTCAGATGACCGGCGACTACGAAGGCGCCTTAGACGATTATTCTAAAGCAGAGTTAATTAATCCGGATAGTAAATGGCTGTTACGCAGGATAGCACAATGTTATCGTACCGTTAAGAACCCGGAAAAGGCGCTGGCTTATTACCTTCGCTTGGAAAAAATGGATGCCGATAATCTGTCTGTCTTACTAAACATCGGCTCCTGTTATCTCGAAATGAAAAATTTTACGGAAGCGTTGAAGTACTACTATAAAATAGATTATTTAGACCATGATAACGGCAAAGCCTGGCGTCCGATTGCCTGGTGCTCCTTCCTGATGGGGAAATTTGAGCAAGCGCGGAATTATTATCAAAAAATCCTTTCTGCTAACCCTGACTATCAGGACTATATCAATGCAGGACATACCGAATGGGCGCTCTGCCAACTTCAAACCTCCTTCGATTATTACCTGAAATCCTTGCAAACAGCGAATAATAATTTTGAGACCTTCTATAAAGAATTTGCTAAAGACATCCCCGAACTGACCTCCGCCGGTATCGACACCGCAGAAATCCCTTTTATGCTCGACAAGCTACGCTACTCTTTGGAAGCGTAAAGGTTATCCGGATTGCTTCGTGCCTCGCAATGACAGACTGGGACTCGTCCGCTCTTCAGAGAGCGGACGGGACGTCCGCGTACCCAGTCGCGCTTCGAAATCTTTAATTTTCAACATTCTCGCGTAATTGCCGGGATAAAATTTCATCGTTTTCTGCCCGCTTCGTAAGTTTTTCCAAGTATTTTTGTTGCCTCAAGCTATGAAAATTATTTTCGTCGGCATTTTTCTTAAAAATGGAACTTGCGACCTCGGCATATTCAACCGCTTTCTGAAAATTACCTGCTATTTCATAATATAATGCAAGATTGGATGCAAGCATGGCTTTTCGTTTCCACCTTGATTCTCTATCATAAATAATGTGCCATTCGTTTGCCGCCGCCTCCCATTTTTCTGCGATGGCATAACTTGTTGCCCGCTTCCATTCAGATGAAAAATTTTTATAGTACCACCGTTCTTCGTCATCCCAATACGGAACAAATTTTACATGCATTTTTTCACCGCAATATTCCGACAGATAGCGCATGCCAAAAAGTATTTCCTCAGATGTAAAACTTTTTACATCTTCGTAATAGATAGTTGCTTCCGAACCTAACAGTAATGAATCCATGAGACGAAAGGTCATCGCCTCGTTATACCCCGGACAAAGAACTTTTAACTCGCCGGAAATAATAATGGTAAGCATACCCCAATTAAAGTAACCTAACTGCGTATTTTTTGCATAAAGTGTTTTAAAATAGTATTTATCCAAAGTGATAAGCGCATCTACATCATATCTATCACAAAACAATTGCGTATCGTATGGAGAAAAAGAGCGATTGTATAAAAAGACAGAATCGTAACGCAAGGTATCATCACACAGTCGCACATCATCAAATATAGGCGATTCGGCTATTGCTTTCCCTAACGACCGACAAAAGAAATAAGCCATGCTGTCGGCCGAAACAGATAGCATCGATTCCAGTTCCGGATTATCCAAATCTATCAGTATCGTTCGATTCGGTTGTTGAGCGGCATTGTTTACAATCATAATCGTCTTTACCTCAGCGGGGAAAGTGATGGTCGCCGGATTGTAGGTGCCAATTTCGATCATGCGGTACGATTTGCATGAACATAAACACAGGGCTAAAAGTAAAATAGTCCGAGAAGAAAGGGAAGAAGGTTTCATGATTACATTGGTTGAAAACTATACCTATTCAAGCATAATCACAAACAGCTTTGAAGTATCCGATTGATTCGGCTATACCAATAAATGGGTCTTTCATATCTTTTTCATGTTCGAGGCTGCATTTTCCGGTATAGTTTACTTTTCGCATCATACGTATAAATTCAGGAAAATCAATTTGTCCACGACCGATCTCAATGCCCCGACCTGCTTTTGTCGAATCGGTGACATCCTTGATGTGGACATCAAATACACGTGTATGATATTTTTCCAGGTCAGCTACCGGATCGCATCCGTTTCGCAAATCGTGGCCTATATCAAGACACATGCCTATGCGGGGGTCAAGATTTTTAGTGTGCTCCCATACATCAGCAGCATCAGGGTAGGTAGCTATATCCGGCCCATGCAGATGAATGGCAAAGTGAAACCCATATTCCTTCACTTTCTTGTCGACGTATGGCAATAACTCATAGTTCGGGACGCCAACAATCAGTGTGACACCTACGCGCTTAGCATATTCAAAGCTACGATCGATTTCAGCCTCTGAACGCATATAGATAGGGCCAACACCATAGCCGGTGACGTTATATGAAGCACATTTCTCGTGAAACTCCTTGATTATTTCATCTGTAGCATTTAACGGCAGATGAAAATCTTTGATACAAAGATAATGTATATCCAAGCTCTTTAAGGTTTTAAGTGTCGTTTCCAAATCAAAATTCAGAAACGTGTAACCTGCCATTCCCAACTGGAACGGATTGCTCGCTTTTGGCCCTTTCAACTTCGCCGTAGTTCTTTCTTGCGAAAGATCGTTAATGCCTGAAATGAACGGCTTGGCGGCCAATGGGGCGGCGCTCAAAACAGCAGCGCCAATCAACCCCTTCTTTAAAAAATCTCTTCTATTTTCCATAAGTGAATAATTGAACTATCCTTAGTGTTAAAAATCAAAAAATATGTCTTTTTACGAAGTGAAAAAATAACTGATTTTAAAAATTGCTTCGCTTAATTTGTAATACTTGATTTGTAATTCGCAATTCGTAATTTGTAATTCGTAATTTTCAAACTTGCGTCGGCCTGTTTTTTACGCTCATTAGCAACGACTTGAGGATTGGCATTGGCGACAAATTTTTCATTGTCCAATTTTTTCATGACCGATGCAAGGAAGCCTTCAAGGTAAATTATCTCTTCTTCCATCTTTTTTATCTCACCTTCAATATCCAAGACGCTTCCGGTTGGAATGGCAAATTCTGTTGTTCCAACCACAAATGAGGCCGATGTCATGTCTTTACTGCAACGCACAATTTTTTCAAGGGTACACATCTTCATGATAACCGCATTATAATCGTCGTTGTATTCACCCGAAACTACCTGTAAACTAAGTGTGTCTTTGTATGGGATATTACAGTCCAATCGAAGCGTACGTACACCGGCCACAATCTGCTTAACAGTCTCAAAATCAGCCATCAATTTCTCATTTATAAAAGAGGCTTCCGGCAAGGCGGCAGTCATAATACTCTCACCCTCCTTACGTTTGGCAAGCGACTGCCATACCTCTTCGGTTATAAACGGCATGAACGGGTGAAGCAGAATGACTAATTTTTCAAAAAATGTAAGTGTCGCATGATAGGTTATTGTATCAACAGGCTGTTGATAAGCAGGTTTAATCATTTCTAAATACCACGATGAAAAATCATCCCAAAACAATTTGTAGACGTTCATCAAGGCTTCAGAAATGCGGTATTTGTTCATTTCATCGTTAATCTGTATGATAGCGGCGCTCAATCGCGTATCAAACCACTCAACGGCAATCCTCGACGCTTCAGGTTGGGGTTCAGGGTTTTGAGTTTCGGGTTCAAAGTCCGTAATTTGTAATTCGTAATTCGTAATTCGTAATTGACCCCACCCCTTTACCAGACGTAGCGCGTTCCATATCTTATTATTAAAGTTACGCCCCAGATCGCATAAGGCCTCATCAAAAGGCAAATCATTGCCGGCAGGCGACATAAGTAACATACCCATACGGACGCCATCGGCGCTGTATTTCTCCATCAACTCAATCGGGTCGGGGGAGTTGCCTAACGATTTAGACATTTTTTGCCCTAACTTATCACGCACAAGTCCCGTAAAATATACATTATTGAAACAGGGTTTGTTGCGATATTCATAACCGGACATAATCATTCGTGCGACCCAGAAAAAAATTATCTCGGGCGCTGTAACAAGGTCGTTTGTAGGATAATAATAATTAATATCCTCATTATCGGGTTCGTTGATGCCATCGAAGACGGAAATAGGCCATAACCACGAAGAAAACCAGGTGTCGAGACAATCTTCGTCCTGTCGTAAATCTGATAAGTGCAACCCTTGATTTCCTGTTTTTTCGCGTGCTAATTGCAATGCTTTCTCGTCGGTCTCGGCCACCACATAGCCACCTTCCGGCAGATACCAGGCCGGGATACGGTGTCCCCACCATAGCTGGCGCGATATACACCAGTTCTTGATGTTCTCCATCCAATGGCGGTATGTATTTTTGAACTTGGCGGGATAAAAACGGATCGTATCATTCATTACGGCATCCAAAGCCGGTTTTGTTATTTTTTCCATGTCTAAGAACCATTGCATGGACAGTTTCGGTTCGATAGGGACATCCGTTCTTTCGGAGAATCCCACATTATTTGTATAGTCCTCTTCTTTTTCTATCAGTCCGGCTGCCGCCAGGTCTTTCACGATCCGGCGACGTACTTCAAAACGATCCATTCCGATATATATTTCGCCGGCTTCGCTTATCGTGCCGTTGTCATTGAAAATGTCGATAGCAGGGAGGTTATGTTTTTCGCCTAACAGATAATCGTTCATGTCGTGTGCAGGTGTTACCTTCAAACAACCTGTACCAAACGTAACGTCTACATATTCATCTTCAATAACCGGAACGATGCGGTTCACTAACGGAACGATGACTTTTTTCCCACGCAGATGCCTGTTTTTGGGGTCATTGGGATGGATACACATCGCCGTATCACCCATAATCGTTTCCGGACGTGTAGTAGCGACGACAGCATACCCTTCTTCTCCGTCGATCATATATTTAAGGTAATACAATTTGCCTTGTTGTTCTTTGTGGATCACTTCCTCGTCCGAAAGTGCGGTAAGCGCTTTCGGGTCCCAGTTGATCATGCGTACGCCACGATAAATTTTACCTTTATCATACAGGTCTACAAACACTTTTATCACACTTTTCGATCGTTTTTCGTCCATGGTAAAACAGGTACGATCCCAGTCGCACGAAGCGCCGAGTCGTTTCAACTGTTCAAGGATGATACCTCCATGCTTGCGTGTCCAGTCCCAGGCATGTTCGAGAAACGCTTCGCGTGAAAGGTCGGTTTTTTTGATTCCTTCGGAAGCTAATTTGGCTACTACTTTGGCTTCCGTAGCAATGGAAGCATGGTCGGTACCCGGCGCCCAGCAGGCATTTTTGCCCATCAGGCGTGCGCGTCGGACTAAAATATCCTGAATCGTGTTATTCAGCATGTGCCCCATGTGTAACACCCCTGTCACATTAGGAGGCGGTATCACAATCGTAAAAGGCTCACGACCATCGGGTTTCGACCTGAAAAAACCATTTTCCATCCAATACCTGTACCACTTATCCTCCACCAACGCAGGATCATACTTAGCAGCTAATTCCATATATTTCTCTCTCTATTTAAATTAAAATCCGGCTGCAAAGATAGTGATTTTTCCTTTATACGAAGTAAAAAAATCAGGAACTATAAAATTTGGTTTTTATGATATCTTTTGAATCAATGTACGACTTGATTTTTATGGTATCTTTTTGAATTCAAGTACGGTTCAATAAGTTTGAGATGGTTGTCAATTTTTTCTTTTTCATAATCGAAGTATCTTGCAGTTTCAGCTGCTTTTTTAGCTTCTATTATATTTTTTTTTGCTTTATTTAACATTTCTTGCACATCTTTGCTTTCCATGTTTCCTATCATTTTCGCTTTTACAAAATATAGCAGTCCTTTCGTATCAAGGAAATTCGCCTCCCTATCTCCTGAATCATGGTAACGTTCGATTTTCATGAATGTATCAAAAGCTTTATTAACTAACACTTTATTTATATCCTCCTTATCTTTTTCAAATATGCAGATCGTATAAGCATAGCTATTTATAAGGGAGGATACGAATAACTTGTCAACCTTATCAATGGGTTCTTTTAAATATTTACAAATCAGATTATCAAACAGTTCTATTGTAACATTATATTTTTCTTCTATATTTTCTTCCATTCCCGCCTCGATGCCCCGACGAATGATAACACCTTTCATGTATTGAAATTTGTCATCCTCATTATAGTCAATAATAGCTCTGCGGCATCTTTCAAGTGTATTATCATAGGTAATCTGATCCTTATGTTTTACGGCAAATTGGTGTTGTGATAAAAGATATACCAGTAAGCAATTTTGATAGAGTTCTGAATTCTTTTCATCGGCCTCATTATCAGTCAGATTGTTTACATAACTATTAAGTAAGTTATTAACATTACCATGTTTATCAAAATTGTAGTTTATGATTGCCGAGAATAAATTTTTTTCTATTCCTTTTTCTTTATTCGATACAATTTTATAAAGATTTGATGATACTTCTTCAATTTTATCTAAAGGCTGTTCTTTACTTGTTTTTTCAAGTACGCTTTTAATTTCTTCATTATCAAAATGAATTGTAAACGGGATTCTTCTTGTTGGATTAAGGCGTCGTATCACATCCACCTGTATTTCACTTAAAGATAAACCTATAAGATGCATTGCTAATTTTTCTTCGTTATCCACATAGAGTCCTTTCAGTTCATTCATCTTTTTATCAAATGATTCTTTAAATTCATTTTCATTATTTTTATTAGATAAAAGATATACTATCGCTTTTACTGCTTCTTTCATATTTCTCTTATCATCATTTATTTCTTTTTCAATTAAATTCAAGTTAAATCTGTTTCTCAATACTGACATGGAAAAACCTTGATTGATCAACTTCTCCCTTTCTTGTATTCCTTTTTTAATTTCATCACATTGTTCTTTTAACGAACGTTCTTTTAACGAACAATTAACACATAAATTATTACATTTTTTTACAATATCTTTAACATGTTGTTTGTTTATAAACCAATCAAAATTAGTTAATTCAGTATTTTTTCCCTCTAATTTTTTTATTGTTTCTTTCATTTCTTCTTCAGAAATTTGTTTATTAGTATCAGTATCAGTATCAATATGATTTGAAGATGAATACATATATTGCAGAAAAATATTTGTTGTTCGATGAATTGAATCATTTAATGCGCCATATATATTTAAAGTATTTTGAATTTTTTCTATTTCTTCAATGATGGATTTTTCGATTATTATGGGCCAATTCCAATGAAATAACTGTATGATTTTTCGGACATCAGACATCAGATAAATAATCTTTTGGTCATTATTCTCCTTAAAATGATTGTTTAAAGCCAATACAATATTGATTGCAAAGTTGTCACTCCAATTTTGAGTAAAAGAACGCTCTTTTTTTATTTTATTCAGGATAGAATAGATTTCATTATTACCCAATTGAGTAGCAGTTTCAATTATTTTTATGTTTTCGGAAATAATAGCAGAATCGACAATTACTTTTTTGTCTTTAATAAGATTTATTATGAACTCCAACCCCTTCTTAGTCCTTCCGGATAAGAGAAATAGAGCATTGTTTAATTCACTATCCATAATCGTTTCGACAAGATTCTGATAGGTCTTCGGATCTAAATCTTTACCATTATCCATAGCTTCACATGCTTTCGTTACTAAAGATTGTTGATCATTGATAAATTTTTCTGATATCTGATTAATTTGTTCATTTCTCGGAATTTCAGTATAATCCTTAAATTTAAGCTTGATATGATTTTTTAGTTCATCAATATATGGGGGTAAAAGAATTACTTGGACTTTTTTGAAAGGATTAGAAAACAGGTACTCAAGCGCCGCACGATGCTGAATAAATTCAGGAGAAGGTTTTTCTGCAATAATATCAGACATATTTGGATAAGCATATTCAAAAATATGAAAAAAATCTATCGCAAAAAATACCTCCCACTTATTAATCAATTTGTTCAGGAAATTAATCGTCCAAGAAACTTCATCCGATACCTGTTTATTCTTTCTTCGGAAAGTTTTTATCATTTCTTTTAATGATTCGGTACATAAAGAAATGTCTTTTTCTATCGATTCTTCATTTGACATAATGTATATATTTTTAAATTATTTCTTCAAGAGATTACTGAACTCATCAATTGGTATCATGCCGCTACTTCAAAGTTTGGATATTCATGTTTTATTTCTTCTAAATCATCAATAATCGTTTGATAAATATTAGGATCATTAATAGTCGCATGTATTTTAAACTCAGTCAATGAACCATTAATATCTTCCATCAATTTTTCAAAATCCTCGACATTGAGCAGGGGGGCTTTTTGAATAGAATTATAATCTTGCTCCAAAACGCCCATATCAGATAATATTTCTTTCAAATTCAGTAAACATTTATACGATTTTAACTTTCTAATTTCTTCAACTACTAAGTTTAAGGTTTCATATAAATCGGAATCAAACTTATTCAAATATTTAATTATCACTCCTTTATAATTACGCTTCCTATATTGCATCTCACCTAACAGTAACGGGATATATGTAACACATTGAGAACTATTTTTATAATTAGAACTTAGGAAGTCAAAACATTCAAGCATATAACTTTTATCCTTAATATCCCGTTTTGCTATTTTAATGATATTATCCAATTCATCTTTTTCAATACTCAACCCAAATAACGACTTTAATATGATTGTATGCTTGTCGATAAACTCAGGAATGTTTATTGATTTAACTCCTTTATACTTTCCCGTATCTGCGTATTTGTACAATTCAGGTAACAGTTCCGTTATATTCAATAATGTGATTGTTTTTAATAACTCAATAAAAGCCTCATCAGTCGAAAACAGCGTTTTTTTAAAAACATCTCTTATCGCTTCTCTTAGCGCTTCTCTCCATATAAGGTCATTACCTGTAATATACAAATCTTCAATAACAGAACTACGATTCTTGTACGGAGAACCCCCTATGTAGGGACTGGTATACCCCAGTAAGAGCAATTCGGATATCCATTTATATAACTTTTTCTTTTTCTTTTTCTGAAGATATTTAACAAAATCTTCAATATTTTCATAATATTTCATTATAGTTGATATTTATTGTTTTTAAAAAATACTTAAAATCATTTAGAATTGCCTCATCACCGGAACATCTGTTTCGTAATGTTCTCAACCTGTGGTAAAAATAATTTTCCCAATTAGAATCTTCAGGTATTCCAGTCGTACATTCTCCCAAGAACTGAATATCAAAATTCGCTGACCAAAAAATGTTATTTATTGCAACAGATTCTTTGACTCCATCGTTAAAATTACTTAAATCCAAAGTAATGCCCCACCCATCGTCGCGATATGCGGGTTTCCAATGGTGACCAAATAAGGAGTGAAAAAAAGTTGGTTTATGCCATCCATAACCGGGATCATTATTAAAAGATACTTTAAATAATACCTCGCCCTTGTTTTTATATAAACCTAAAGTATCTTTAAGTTTTGTTGCAACATCAATCTCATTTTCAAGTCTTGTTGCTGCTTCTATCTCATTTATTTCTTCATTATCGGCTACCCAAATGAACGGCCTCCCTTTTTTTATAATTTTTATGGGACGAGGACTTCTTGGCAAAATTTCTCTGAATTCGGAAATTAATTCAATAAATTCTTTTTCCGAAAAAATATCAGAATGGGGATAAGCGTAACCGTTGATATATTGTAATTCTTGTCTAATTTCATCTCGAAAATCTTCGTTAAATGAAAGAATAAGAGATAAACGGGTATCAGTAACGGTTCGCGTGGAGGTTGAAAAATTCGCCTCATTTAACATAATATGATTACGTTTGTTAAAATAATTCTTCACATGACTGCATTGGACAAGTTGAGCTTCAAAGTTATCTATACATCTCCTCAAATGCGATTCATCCAATACTCCAAAATGAATTTCTTCAAAGAAATTTAAGGCATTGATTTTCTTCTTGAAGTCATCGTGATAGCTTCGAATAGTTTGACCTGATGAAAATAGCCTGCTCATTAACCTTCTGCAAATGATAATAATAGACCAAAGGAGCGTTTTCAAAGAACGTTTTTCCTTTAGAAAATCGTCTTTTATCGCACAACGTCCATATTGTCTTGTCAGTCTTTCTTCAACTTCTTCCTTGTAATTCATATCTAAATTTCAATCGAAAAATTTCAAAAAATTATGCATATTTCGGGTATTATGCTCATATTTAAGGTATTAAAAACAAAAAACTATCAAATAGCCGTTACTATGCGGTGCAAAGATACAAAAGAAAATGAGTTACACAACGGATATAGAAGAAAAATCATAAAAATTTTTTTCACCCTGTATGTCACTACCTTTCGACGCCTCGCAAGTAAAAAAAAAAGGATTTCTTTTGTACTTCTCTCAACTTGCACTACCTTTGCCGACGATTTTATTAAATGTGTGAGTATGCAAAGAAATCTCGTTATCGTCGAGTCGCCCGCAAAAGCCAAAACGATTGAAAAGTTTTTAGGGAAAGACTACAAAGTGATGTCCAGTTTCGGTCATATACGCGACCTGAAACCCAAAGAGTTTAGTATTGATATAGCTAATAATTACTTACCTGAATATGTTATTCCGAGTGATAAGAAAAAATTGATCTCGGAACTAAAAAAAGAATCCGGCACAGCAAAGGAGATACTTCTCGCTTCCGATGAAGACAGGGAAGGTGAAGCCATTGCCTGGCATCTTTTTGAGGCGCTTGGCCTGAAGGCCGATAACACAAAACGCATTGTGTTTCACGAAATTACAAAAAATGCTATTTTAAATGCGCTGAAAAGTCCGAGAGATATTGATATGAATCTTGTGAATGCCCAACAAGCACGACGTGTGCTCGACCGCATCGTAGGGTTTGAGGTCTCACCTGTCCTTTGGCGTAAAATTAAACCGGCCTTATCCGCCGGACGTGTTCAGTCGGTTGCCGTTCGCCTGATTGTCGAACGCGAGCGTGAGATCAATCAGTTTGTTTCGGAGGCTTCTTATCGTACAATCGCATCGTTTCTGCTTCCCGACGGGACCACTTTGATGAATGCCCGTCTGAACAAACGCCTGAAAGACAAAAAAGAAGCGTTTGCCTTTTTAGAATCTTGCAAAGATTGCAGTTTTTTTATCGAAGATATTTCCAAAAAACCCATTAAGAAATCCCCAGCGCCGCCTTTTACTACCTCCACACTGCAGCAGGAAGCTGCCCGCAAGCTCGGTTTTTCGGTTTCGCAAACCATGATGATCGCCCAACGTTTGTATGAATCGGGATACATTACCTATATGCGTACGGATTCTGTCACCCTTAGTAGCCTGGCGCTTAACTCTTGTAAGGAGGCAATCGTCGGCTCTTATGGCGACAGGTACTATAAATTTCGCAAATACCATACGAAAATAAAAGGCGCACAGGAAGCACACGAGGCTATCCGCCCAACGTATATGAGCGCCCCGGAGATAAGCGGCAATATGCTGGAAAAAAAATTGTATGACTTGATTTTTAAACGTACGATAGCCAGCCAAATGACTGATGCAGAGATGGAACGTACGACAATCACAATTGATATCAGCGGCAAAAAAGACGAGAAGTTCGTTATCACAGGCGAGATTGTGACCTTCGACGGTTTCCTGCATGTCTATTGGGAAAGTATTGACGAAGATTCCGAAAATGAATTTGAAAACGGATTGTTACCGCCGGTAAAAGAGAAAGAAGTGTTAGCCATGCGAGATATCGTTGCTACCGAACGTTTTACGCAACGACCATCGCGCTTTACCGAAGCCGGCTTAGTGCATCATCTGGAAGAATTAGGTATCGGACGGCCATCGACCTACGCACCTACCATTCAAACCATACAAAACCGTGAATATGTGACTAAGGGTGACAGAGAAGGCGTCGAACGCTCATTCAACACACTTACACTAAAAAACAACCAGATAGCCGACGTCGACAAGACCGAAATAACCGGGAGCGAACACAATAAGTTAATCCCAACAGATATCGGCGTTGTCGTGAACGATTTTCTGATTGATTACTTCCCTGATATCCTTGACTATCAGTTTACAGCGAATGTTGAAAAAGAATTTGACGCCATAGCTGAGGGCGAGTTGGACTGGACAAAGGTTATGGACGAATTTTATAAAAAATTCCATCCGGTAGTAGAGGCAGCAGTTTCACAAAAAATGGAGCATCGGGTAGGCCAACGTGAATTAGGCCTCGACCCGAAAACCGGCAAACCTATCTTCGTGAAAATCGGACGTTTCGGTCCTATCGCACAGATCGGTCTGGCCAATGCGGACGACAAAAAGACTAAACCGCAATTTGCTTCGCTTCTAAAAGGACAGTCAATCGAGACAATCACTCTCGAAGAGGCGTTAAGGCTATTCGAATTGCCGCGCACTATCGGCGAATATGAAGGCATGGAAATGGTTGTCGGGGTAGGACGTTTTGGCCCATTTGTCCGTCATGACGGGATATTCATCGCTATCCCCCGCACCATAAGCCCGTTAAGTATCACTCCGGAAGAAGCCATCGTACTGATAGAAAACAAACGCCGGAAAGAAAAAGAACGGAACATCAAGTCTTTCGACGAAGACCCTGACCTGGAGATATTAAATGGCAGGTATGGCCCCTATCTCTCTTTCAAAGGAGGCAATTACCGCATTTCAAAAGGTACGGATGTCGCCTCGTTGACATTGGAAGAGTGTCGCAAGATCATCGAGAACGCCGGAGAAAAACCCCAGAAGAAAAGTTTTTCGGGTAAGAAAAAATAGCGTATTACAATGAGTAAGATTAAAATAAAAAATTTTGGGCCTATTAGAGAGGGGTATCTGAAAAACAGAGGTTTTTTGGATATTAAAAAGGTTACATTTTTCTTAGGAAATCAAGGTAGCGGGAAAAGTACAGTTGCAAAACTTATCTCTACCTTTACTTGGATTGAAAAGGCGCTTGTAAGGGGCGATTATGATAAAAAATGGTTTTCTAAAGAAGGTAAATTGCAATACTATTTGCACTATCATCGAATAGATAATTACTTTCAAAAGGAGACTGAAATTACTTACAAAGGGGAGGCATACATTATTAAATATAAAAATGAGAAAACGACAATAGACAAGGTAACGGATAGTAAATATGATTTGCCTCAGGTTATGTATGTCCCTGCAGAACGTAACTTTATTGCCAATGCCGAAGATCCGAAAAGATATAAAGCAGTTTCTGATTCACTTGTTGAATTTTTAAGTGAATACACTAAATCTTATCGAAGTTTGAAAAACCCGTCTTTATTGCCAATTAATCAGGTTTATGTTGAATATGAGAAGTCTAACGATACCGTATCCCTCAAAGGAAATGATTACAAAATAAGACTTTCAGAGGCATCAAGCGGTTTTCAATCTTTTGTCCCATTGTATCTTGCCTCTCAATACTTGTGTAAAACAGTAAAGGATTTAAAGAATAAAGAATCAATGAGTAGTGACGAGAAAAGGCGGTTTAGTGAAATGACCGCAGAGATTTTTACAAATATCTCGTTGACAGACGAACAGAAACGGATAGCCATTTCCGAAATAGGGAAAAAATTTAACAAAACGGTATTTGTTAATATCATCGAAGAGCCTGAACAAAATCTTTACCCAACCTCTCAATGGAAAATGCTTCAAAGTTTATTAGAGTTTAACAATGAAGAAAAGGGAAATAAGTTGATTATTACCACACATAGTCCATATTTGATTAATTTTATGACTTTAGTAGTCAAAGCGGATGAAATAAGAAAAAAAATTAAATCATATGACTTAGAGACAAAACT